>Ga0213878_10000022_pt1 | contig 165436 bp, 140 predicted proteins | sample VelepicoBEBS_R02_FD_161053 | JGI IMG/M metagenome (GOLD analysis project Ga0213878, IMG submission 161053) | Vellozia epidendroides bulk soil microbial communities from rupestrian grasslands, the National Park of Serra do Cipo, Brazil - BS_R02 | ecosystem: Environmental > Terrestrial > Soil >... | reverse complement strand
CCTCGACAACCGTTGCCACATGCGCCGCGGTTTCCTCCCTAGAGGTTTATCCAACACCTGCCCTCAAGTCGGCTTGATGCGCAGACCTGCACAGCGCGACGGGCAGGTGTCGGACAAACCTAAACTGAAGCCGACGGCGCCTCTGCCGCGACTGCGGTCTCTCATGTCCTAGAGCTCGGCGGCCTAAGATGCCGTTCAACTTTTTGCACTCAGTGGTTGATGACGCTCACAGAGCACGCTCCATCCACTGCGAGCTGATGTACTGCCCGTTCTTGACAGCGTACTCGTTGAACACCCCAACCTTGGTATAGCCGAACTTCTCGTGCAGCCGCACCGACGCCTCGTTGGGCAGCGCGATGCCGACGACTGCCCGGTGAAGCCTATGACTTTGCAGCGAGCGAAACAGGTGGGCATACAGCGCCGACCCTACGCCCCGGCCACCGCCGCCGGGCCCGACATAGACACTGGTTTCGATGGTATGCCTAAAGGCAGGGTGTGTCCGGTAGGGTTGGCTGCTGCAGAAGCCAAGCAGCTCACCATTTGCGTAAGCAACGAGCAGTTGGTACGGGCCCTCGGGATTGAACGACGAAACCCAGATTCCGATGAACTCGGCCGTATGTGGCGCTTCATCGAAGGTGGCAAACGAATTTGCGACGTAGTGATTGCGCAGCTCCAAGAGAGCCAGCACATCCGCTGCACCCGCATGCCTGATTTCCACTTGCACCACCAACGTTGAAGCTGGGCTGAGAGTGGCGACTTGCCGACGCGTGTCCGGCTCGAGCAACTGGTTAGGCCTCATCTTGGCATGTCCGTAGTTTCAGTCTTGCCAGCGACAACGCCGCCCTTGACAGCGAACATGATGTATCGCTCATATCGAGATTGATAGCCCATACCCGAGCCTACGGTGCTTTCAGCTTGAGCAGTGTACGGACGAGCTCGCACATGTTGGTGAACGGTTGTCGCCCGTCATGCGCATTGGTTTGCATGGCCTGGGCGTCCGCTCGGGCCATGGCCATGTCGAGCCAGCCCTTGGTGCTAGCCCAATGGCCGACCTGACTTTTATCTGCACTCGGCGCGCCCCCTTCGCAGGGAGGGCCGCACAATTCTGCGGGCCGACAACCACTGGTACTCCGTGCGCGAGAACTCCGCATGCACGGTTTGAACGGGGGTGTCGGCTCTTGTTTCTGTCCTTTGGCTTGATAGGGGCCAACATCTACCCATGACTACGACCGTCCTGCTGATCTTCGGCTTGGTATACCTCGGCATGATCCTGGGCGGGCTGCCATTCCTGCAGCTCGATCGCACCGGCATCGGGCTGCTGGGTGCCATCGCCGTGATTGCGACGGAAGCCGTTTCGGTCGAACAGGCGGCTCGATCGATCGACCTGCCAACGCTGCTACTGCTGTTCGCCTTCATGGTCGTGTCCGCGCAAATGCGCCTCGGCGGCTTCTATGACTGGGTCACGGCACGCCTGTCGGCGCTGGCCGTCTCGCCGCCAACGCTGCTGGGCATGTTGATTGCTGTTGTCGCGCTGCTGTCCGCCGTGTTCAGCAATGACATCGTCTGCCTGGCCGTCGCCCCCGTACTGGTGGATGCCTGCATGCGCCGAAGCCTTGATCCCGTGCCGTTTCTGCTGGGACTCGCCTGCGCCGCCAACGTCGGCTCGGCTGCCACCTTGATCGGCAACCCGCAGAACATGCTGATCGGCCAGACGCTGCAGCTGTCCTTTGCGGGCTATGCCGCAGAGGCGGCCGTGCCGGTGCTGGCAGGGCTCGCGCTGACATGGGCGGTGATCGTGGTCCGCGTCCAGGGGCGCTGGCAATTGGCGGGAGGTGCCACGCCCGAGATCCGGCCCGGGTTCGGGACCCAGGACCTGGATCGTTGGCAGACCGTCAAGGGAATGATGGCCGCGCTCGCGATCCTCCTGGCATTTCTGTTCGCGCCTTGGCCAAGAGAAGTGGTTGCGCTGACCGTCGCTGGCGTGCTGCTGATGAGCCGGCAGCTGCATTCGAGCCGCATGCTGGGCTTGGTCGACTGGGAATTGCTCGTGCTCTTCATGGGGCTCTTCGTCGTCAACGACGCGTTGCAACGCACCGGCGTCCCGGCGCAGCTGGTGACCGACTCGGCGGCCCTGGGGTTTCACCTGGACCACCCGGTGCCGCTGTTCGGGGCGACCTTCGTGCTGTCCAACCTGGTCTCCAACGTCCCCGCCGTGATGCTGCTCCTGCCGCTCGCGCATCACCCGCTCTCGGGCCCATTGCTGGCCTTGGCCAGCACGTTTGCCGGCAACCTGTTCATCGTCGGCAGCATCGCCAACATCATCGTCGTCGACGCGGCCAAGCGCCGAGGCATCTTCATCGACTGGCGGCAGCACGCCCGTATCGGCGTGCCTGTGACGATCGCCACCATGGCCGTGACGGCGCTCTATTTGTGGTGGCGCATGCACAGCTGACCCAGGCGTTGGCTTGCCGTTGTCGGCAAGTTCGGCACATCAGGTCCTGGTTGTCCGCGGCAATTGCTCTGGTGAACGACCGATCCCTGCCGACTTGCCACCCGCAGCCTTGCGATCTGCTCATTGACCGGAGCGGACGCCAGCCGTCACTCGGGAGCCAGGCAGCGAGCGGCAGTAGCCAGTCTGCAGCCGCCCCCCTCGAATGCCGTTTTCGCCAGCTCCCTACGCACCGTGTCGCCGCAGTCGCAATCCTGGCACAGCCATCAACAGGGCTGCGCCCTCTCCTTGCTCCGACCGGCTCAAGCCTCCCGCAGGGCCGTCGTCACCGGCACCGACGCCGCACGCACCGCCGGGAACAGCCCGCCGACGAAGCCGATGGCCAACGCCCACTTGATGCCCTCCCACAGCAGGCCCGGTGACACGGCCAGGTTGAAGCTGAGCTTGCCGACCGAACCGGCCGCCATCGTCGAGGCCTCGAAGCCGTTGAACAGCAGATAGGCCGCCACCCCGCCGATGAGGCCGCCGACCAGCGCCAGCAGCGTCGTCTCCAGCATCACCGCGACGACGACCGGCAGGCCGCGGAAGCCGATGGCGCGCAGCGTCGCGATCTCGCGGGCCCGCGAGGCCACGGCGGCGAACATGGTGTTCAGCGCGCCAAACACCGCGCCCACGGCCATGATGGCGCCCACCGTGATGCCGATGATGCGCAGGATCTTGGTCATCTGCTCGCTCTGCTTGGCGAAGAACTCCAGCGTCGTGCTGGCCTTGACCTTGAGCTGCGGGTTGGCCTCCAGCGCGTCGCTGAAGACCTTGATGGCGGCAGGACGCTCCAGCTTCACCGTCGCCGAGTTGCGGCCGCTGCCGCGCTTGTAGGTGTCGTTGACGACGTTGGCGTCGGCCCAGAGCTCGGACTCCATCGCGTCACCCGACGCGAAGATGCCGACGATGGTCCAGGGCTGGTTACCCAGCTTCAGCGTAGCGCCCACCGTGAGCCCCTCGAACTGCCGCACCGCCCCTCTGCCGACGATGATCTCGCGCAGCCCGGGCTGGAAGGTCCGGCCCTCGACGATCTTGGCGTTGGGCCGCACGACGAAGGCGGCTTCGCTGACTCCGCGCACCTGGGCGCTGCCCGAGTCGCCGGTCTTGCTGCCCTTGACCGGCAGGTTGGCGGCCACCACGGTCTCGGCCGAGATGATGGGCTCGCCCTTGGCATTGCGGGCGATGCCGGGGGTCTGCTCGATCTGCACCAGGTCCTCGCGGCTCAGCGAGGACGAGACCTCGTTGGCCGACGCGCCGCGCATGACGATGGCGGTGTCCAGCGAGCCCGAGTTTCGCAGCGTCTGCGCATAGCCGTCGGCCATGGCCAGCAGGGCCACCAGCACACCCACCACGCCGGCGATGCCGACGACGATGACGGCCGAGGAGCCCAGGCGCTGCATCAGCGTGCTGATACCCACCGCCGCGACGGAGCGCGCCTGCATGCCGCTGCGGAACAGCAACATCCACAGCGCAAACAGGACGGCGACGGCGAGCGCGCCATACCAGGGCATGAGCACCCACAGGACCAGCATCAGCACGGTGAGCAGCAGGAGTCCGAGGTTCTTGAGGAATTTCATGTCATGCCCTCCCGGCCAGTGCGTCGGTGATGTTCACGCGCATGGCGCGCAGGGCCGGCAGTGCGCCGACGGCCAGGCCGAACAGCAGCGCCAGGCCCACGCCTATCATCCAGCTGGTGAGGCCGGCTGCCGGCAGGTTGAGCGCACCGCCGCTGCCGGCGCCGACGATGGGGCCGATGACGCTGGCCAGGCCCAGGCCGACGACGCCGCCGATCAGCAGCAGCAGCACAGACTCGGCCAGCACCATGGCCAGCACGCTCTCGCCGGAGAAGCCCAGCGTCTTCAGCACGGCGATCTCGCCGGTGCGCTCGCGCACGGCCTGCATCATGGTGTTGCCGGCCAGCAGCAGCAGCGTGAAGAAGACGGCGCCCATGATGGAGGTGACGATGAGGTTGATGTCGGCCAGCTGCTTCATCCAGCTGGACATGGCGGCCTGCTCGGTCAGCGTGCGCGTCTCGTGGTCGGAGTTGGCCGAGATCTCGTCGATGGCCTTGAGCACGCGGTCGGCCTGGTTGACGTCCTTCACCCGCGTCACGTACCAGCCCACCTGGCCCTGGTTCCAGGGCGTGGTGTCGTCGAAGTACTTCCAGTTCAGCAGGAACATCTGGCTCCACCAGCCGGCCGTCTTCTTGTCGGGCACATGGATGATGCCGACGATCTTGAACGGCCAGTTCTGGCTGCCGTTCCTGTCCGGGAAGATGGTGGATTGCATGGGCACCTGGTCGCCCACCTTCCAGCCGAACTTGCGCGCCAGGCCCTCGCCCACCAACGCACCGTCCTTGGTCTCGGCAAAGGCCTTGCGGTGCTCGGCCGAGACTTCCATCTCCGGATAGATGTCCAGGTAGTTGGGTGCCACGGCGAAGCTGAAGACCTGGTTCTCGGGCTTCTGGTAGGCACCACCGAACCAGTTCGCGTACGTGGTGTCCTTGACGCCGTCGATCTGCGTGATGCGCGCACCGAGGGACATCGGCAGCAGCTGGATGAAGCTCAGCTTGGCGCCGGTCTGCAGGCGCTGCGCGCCGTTGGCGCTCTGGCCGGCCTGGTCGAAGCCGACGCGCACCGCGTCCAGCAGGCCGAACAGCAGGAACGCCGTGATGATGGACACCAGGGTCAGGAAGGTCCGCCCCTTGCGCCTGAACAGCGCGGCCCAGATCAGGTGGAGGTATTTCATGGCACCTCCCCTCAGGCGAGTGCTTCGGCGGCGGAGACCAGCGTGCCCTTGTCCAGGTGCAGCGTGTGGCTTGCGCGGGCGGCGGCGCGCGGGTCGTGGGTGACCATGACGATGGTCTTGCCATGCTCGCGGTTGAGGGCCTGCAGCAGCGTCAGCACGTCCTCGGCGGACTGGCGGTCCAGGTCACCGGTGGGTTCGTCGCAGACCAGCAGCGTCGGGTCCGAGACGATGGCCCGCGCGATGGACACGCGCTGCTGCTGGCCGCCCGACAGCTCGGTGGGCTTGTGCGAGGCGCGATCGGCCAGTCCCACCAGCTGCAGCGCGATGGCCGCGCGCTTCCTGCGCTCGGCGGCCGAAAGCTTGGTCAGCAGCAGCGGCAGCTCGACGTTCCTCTGTGCCGACAGCGTCGGCATCAGGTTGTAGAACTGGAACACGAAACCGACTCGGGAGGCGCGCCACTTGGCCAGCGCCGCGCCGGACAACTGGTCAATGCGCTCGCCGCCCACGATGATGGAGCCGCCGCTGGGAGCGTCCAGGCCGCCGATCAGGTTCAGCAGCGTCGTCTTGCCCGAGCCCGAGGGGCCCATCAGCGCGAAGAAGTCGCCCTGCTGCACGTCGAGGTCGATGTGGTGCAACACCTCCACCTTCTGCTTGCCGCGGGTATAGACCTTGGACAGGTCGCGGATCTCGATCAATGCGCTCATGCTCTCAGTCCTTGCTCACGATGTTGGAACCCTGCTTCAGCTCGGCCGGCGGCGAGACGACGACAGTCTCGCCCGCCTTCAACCCGCCGGTGGCCAGCTTGAACTTGCCCATGTCGGCGCCCAGCTGCACCGCACGCTGCTCGGCGTGTTCTTCGCGGACGACGAACACCACCGGCACGCCGTCACGCTGAACGACGGCCTCCGGCGGCAGCAACACGCCCGGCACGGGCTTGGCCTCGGCCTTGGGCTTGGTGGCCAGGAAGCTCACGCGCACGCCCATGTCCGGCACGACGCGGTCGTCCTTCTTCTCCAGCGCCACGCGCACCTTGACGGTGGCCTTGCCACGATCGGCGCTAGGGATGACGGCGACGACGTGGGCCGGGATCTTCCAGTCCGGGTAGGCGTCCAGCACGGCCTCGCAGGGCATGTCGGCCTTGACCTGGGCGATATAGGCCTCGTTGACGTCGACGTTCACCTCCAGCGAGTCCATGTCGACGATGGTGCCCACGCCGGTGCGCGTGAAGCCGCCGCCGGCGGACAGCGGCGAGATGATCTCGCCCACCTGGGCTGCACGCGCCGTGACGACGCCGTCGAAGGGCGCACGCACGGTGGCGTAGTCGAAGTTGACGCGCGCCTGCCGGGCCTGGGCCTGGGCGGCCTCGATCTGGCGCTGCGCCGCCTCCATCTGGGCGGACACGGTCTTCACGGCCGTCGCCGCCTGCTCGCGGGACTGGCGCGTCGTCATGCCGCTGGCCGCCAGTTCGGCCTGGCGTCGCTCGTCGGCCTGGACTTGCGCGAGCTGGGCGCGCAGTTGGCCGAGGTTGGCCTCGGCGGTGCGGACCTGGGCTTCGGCGGCCGCGACCCCAGCCTTCAGCCCGGTGTCGTCCAGCCGCGCCAGCACCTGGCCCTTCTTGACCTTGAAGCCCTCGTCGATGAGCACCTCGATCAGCGTGCCGGTCATCTGCGCCGAGACGGTCGCCATGCGGCGCGCCGTCACATAGCCGGAGGCCTGCAGCACGGCGTCGGCCGCCGGCCCCTGGCCGTTGGCGCGCACGGTCACCGTCTGCACGGCGATGGCTTGATGACCCGCCACGAACCACCAGGCCGCGCCGCCGGCCAAGGCCAGCGCGACCAGACCCGCCAGCCCGCCCCAGACCCACTTGGGCGGCCCGCCGCCATGGTCCTCGCGATGCGCACCGTCGATGCGCAACTCCTTCAGCAATCCGGTATCGATGACACGCCCCCTGAAAGTCTCGCCCGGCAGACCTCAACGGCCCTAGGACGCAACGGCCTCTCGGCCACCCACTTGGAACCCGCGCGCATTGTGCAGTGGCCGCTGCCACCGGGTGTCATCATTCGACGAACGGCAGCCGGCGGTGGCGAATCGACGGCCGGGATCGACGAACGGCGGCCGCGCGGCTCAGCTGGCGACGAGGCCGTTGCGGATGGCGTAGACGGTCAGCTCGGAGTTGTTGGAAAGGCTCAGCTTCTCCAGCACGCGGGCGCGGTAGACGCTGACCGTCTTGGGACTGAGCGTCAGCTCCTCGGCGATGTCCGACAGGCGCTTGCCCGAGGCGATCATCACCAGGGTCTGCAGCTCGCGGTCGGAGAGCTTGTGGTGCGCCTGCTCGGTGACGGGCGCGGTCAGGCTCTCGACCAGCATCTGAGCGATCTCGGGCGTCACGTACTTGCGGCCCTGGGCCACCGTGCGCACGGCCTGCACCAGGGTGGCCGGGTCGCCGCCCTTGTTGACGTAGCCGTAGGCGCCGGCGCGCAGCGCGCGGATGGCGTACTGGTCCTCGGGGTACATGGACACGACGAGGGTGCGCACCGGGTTGCCCTCTTCCTTGAGCACGTGCAGCACATCCAGGCCCGAACGGCCGGGCATGTTGATGTCCAGCACCAGCACGTCACAGGGGTTGTTGCCCAGCGTGTGCAGCAGGCCGCGCAGCTCGGTGTAGTCGCCGGCCTCGCCGACAACCTCAATGTCCTGCACGTCGGCCAGCGTGTCGCGGATGCCGCGGCGGATCAGGCCATGGTCGTCGCAGAGGATGACGCGGATCATGCGCGGCCCCAGATGGAGTGGCAGTCATCCTTGCCGAAGTCGGTCGCGTCGTCCAGCGCGTCGATGGCATCCTGGGCCAGCGGCACGGTCAGGATGAGGCTGGTGCCGCCGCCGGGCGCGCTGGACAGGTCCACCCAGCCGCCCACCGTGGCGGCGCGCTCGTGCAGGCCGCGGATGCCGAAGGATCGCTCCTTGGCCAGGTCCTGGGGGGCCATGCCGCGGCCGTTGTCGCGGATCTCCAGCGTCAGCACGCCGGAGTCCAGGCTGAGCTCGACGTCGACGCGGGTCGCGAGCGCATGCTTGGAGACGTTAGTCAACGCCTCCTGGGCCGTCCGGTAGGCCACCAGCGGCACGCCCGGCGGCAGCGCGAGGCGCTCGTCGCCCAGCCGCAGGCCGGCCTCGATGCCGGTGCGGCGCTCGAAGCGCGCCGTCATCCATTGCAGCGCGGCCACCAGGCCCTGCTCCAGGATGGCCGGGCGCAGGTTGTGCATGATGCGCTGGCTGGCGTCGATGGCCGAATTGACGGTCTCCAGCGCCGCGCTGACGCGCTGGCGCACCTCGGGATCGCGGGCGTGGCGGTCTATCCAGGCCAGGTCGAACTTGATCGCCGTCAGCGAACCGCCAACGTCGTCGTGGATCTCGCGCGCGATGGCGGCGCGCTCCAGCTCGACGCTGGTCTGCAGATGGCCGGCCAGCTCGTGCAGGCGTTGCTTGGACTTGACCAGCTCGTGGTCCGCCACCAACCGCGCCCGCTCGTTCTCGGCCGCGTCGACGGCGTGCAGCAGGGCCGGCGCCAGACGGTTCAGGTTGTTCTTCAGCAGGTAGTCGGACGCGCCGTCGCGCATCGCGCCGACGGCGATGTCCTCGCCGATCTCGCCCGAGACGAGGATGAAGGGGACCGTCGAGCGGCGCGCCTTCAGCGCCTCCAGCACGTCCAGGCCCGAATAGCCCGGCAGGTTGTAGTCGGAGAGGATGGCGTCCCACGGGCGCTCCAGCGCGGCCAGCACGGCAGGCAGCGCATCCTGCCTCTCCATGTCCACCTTCAGCCCGGAACGGGCGAGCTGGGCCACGATGAGTTGATGGTCGAGTTCGGAGTCCTCGACATGCAGCACTCGCAGGACCCGGGAGGCCTGCTCCAGACCAGAAATCGTCATGGGGGCGCAGTATGCCGCGCGCCGGGGCTCATGGCCGGCGCCACAATCAACGCCGTGCAGAGCGGTAATACGGCTCGTTCCCCCGGGATCTCCGCGTCGACAGGTGTCGGAAAAGGGGTGAACATGCCATGATTCATTTGCCCTGAGAGTATCCACAGGGCCCTGGGACACAAAAGCAAGCATCCCCTCGCGGAGCCACGATGCAGTCAGAACCTTCCACCGCCGCTGATTTCGATGGAGCCGCGGCCGCCATGCCGCTGCTGGCGGCCGCGGAACTGCAGGACCATCTGCTGACGGTGACGAACGACCTCGAGCGGCTGCAGCGCCTGCTCGACGACGCCGGCGAGGCCCTGTCCACGCATTTCTTCAGCGCCTCCAGCCAGGCCATGAGCCTGCTCAGCACCAGCGACGGCACGCCCGCCTCGGAGGGCCTCAAGCAGATCATGCAGGACATTGCCGGCGCCATCACCGCGCTGCAGTTCCAGGACATGGCCACGCAGCTCATCGCACACACCAGCCAGCGCCTTCGCAACTGCTCGGACCAGTTGGCGCGCGATACCTTCGGCATGGATGACGAGGACGGCGCCGCCGTCGTCGAGATCGCGCCGCTGCGCCCCAACCCGGTCACGCAGGACGAGATGGATGCCGGATCCATCGAGCTCTTCTGAATCCCCCCGCCAATTTCGCCCCCAGGCAACACGTCCCCTCGGAGAAAACCCAATGCACTCAATCCTCGCTGTCGACGACTCGGCCTCGATGCGCCAGATGGTGGCCTTCACGCTCAAGAACGCCGGCTTCAACGTGGTGGAAGCTGTGGACGGGCAGGACGCCTGGGAGAAATCCGGCCAGCGGGACTTCGACCTCGTGCTGACCGACCAGAACATGCCGCGCATGGACGGCATCAGCCTGACCAAGAAGCTGCGCGAGAACCCGAAGTTCAAGAGCACGCCTATCCTGATCCTGACCACCGAATCGAGCGACACGATGAAGCAGGCCGGCCGCGCCGCCGGCGCCACCGGCTGGCTGGTCAAGCCTTTCGACCCGGCCAAGCTGATCGAAGTGATCGGCAAGGTCATCCGCTGAAGCCCATCCCAGAGAGAGCACCGCCATGGGTGACATGACCACCGAAGGCGCCAGCATCAGTGCTGGCATCGACCTCAGCCAGTTCTACCAAGTCTTCTTCGAGGAAGCCGGCGAGAACCTCGACAACATGGAGCAGCTGCTGCTCAACGTCAATGTCGAGGCCGCCGACGACGAGGAACTGAACGCCATCTTCCGTTGCGCCCATTCCATCAAGGGCGGCGCGGCGACCTTCGGTTTCTCCGATGTCGCCGAACTGACCCACCAGATGGAGACGCTGCTGGACAAGCTGCGCCGCCACGAGCTGCAGCCCAACGCGGCCATGGTGGACGTGCTGCTGCAGTCCGGCGATGCGCTGCGCGCGCAGCTGGGCCGCCACCAGGGCTCGGGCGCCGCCCCGGTCGACACGACCGAGCTGCTGACCCGTATCAAGGCCTTCGTCGAAGGCGGCGCGGCGCCGGCTGCGGCCGCACCCGCACCCGCGCCGGTCTCTGCACCCGCGCCGGCTCCGGCCGCCGTCACGACCGGCACTCGCCTGCTGGAGCTGCAGGTCGGCCCGCTGGCCGACATGAGCCTGGCCGACAACCTCGTCGAGCTGTTCAAGGAAATCACCGACCTCGGCACCATAGAGCCGCTGGATGCCGGCCAGGGCTCGGATGGCATGCGCCGCTTCAAGGTGCTGACCAGCTCCACCGACAACGACTTGCTGGACCTCTTCACCTTCCACGTCGCCCGCGAACAGGTCAAGTTGATGCCGCTGGGCCCCGGCTTCGGCTTCCACGAGGGCGCGCCCGGCGCGCCGCCGGCCGAGCCGCCGTCCAACGACCCGGGCTACGGCTTCTTCGACAACGCCCCGGGCGTGCCGGCCGGGGTCGCGCCCGCCGTCGAAGCCGAGGTCAAGCCCGCGGCCGCCATCGTGCCGGCCCGCCCGGCCACGCCAGCCAAGACCGAGGCCAAGCCCGCCGGCGGCGGCATGGACCAGACCACGCTGCGCGTCTCCATCGAGAAGGTGGACCAGCTCATCAACCTCGTCGGCGAGCTCGTCATCACACAGGCCATGCTGGCCCAGAACAGCCGCGAGCTGGACCCGGCGCTGTACCAGCAGCTCACCAGTGGCCTGGCCGACCTGGAGCGCAACACGCGCGACCTGCAGGAATCGGTGATGTCGATCCGCATGATTCCGATGTCGACGGTGTTCAACCGCTTTCCGCGCATGCTGCGCGACCTGGCCGCCAAGCTGGGCAAGAAGGTCGAGCTGGTCACGCAGGGCGAGGCCACCGAGCTGGACAAGAGCCTGGTGGAGAAGATCACCGACCCGCTGACCCACCTGGTGCGCAACAGCTGCGACCATGGCATCGAGATGCCCGAGGACCGCCTCGCGCGCGGCAAGCCCGAGCAGGGCACGATCACGCTGGTGGCCTCCCACCAGGGCGGCAGCATCGTCATCGAGGTGCGCGACGACGGCCGCGGCCTGAACCGCGACAAGCTCATCAAGAAGGCCCGCGAGAAGGGCATAGACGCGCCGGACACGATGACCGACGCCGAATGCTGGAACCTGATCTTCGCGCCGGGCTTCTCCACGGCCGATGTCGTCACCGACGTGTCCGGCCGCGGTGTCGGCATGGACGTCGTGAAGAAGAACATCACGTCACTGGGCGGCACGGTGGAGATCGACTCCGCCGAGGGCTACGGCATGAAGGTGTCCGTGCGCCTGCCGCTCACACTGGCCATCATGGACGGCATGAGCGTGGGCGTGGGTGACGAGTGCTACATCCTGCCGCTGTCCAGCGTGGTCGAGTCCTTCCAGGTGCAGGCCGACACCATCAAGACGGTGGCCGGCTCCGGCCGCGTCGTCGAGGTGCGTGACGAGTACATGCCCGTCATCGAGATGGAGAAGGTCTTCGACGTACCGCGCTTCGACTTCGAGCATGTCAGCTCCATCATGGTCGTCGTCGAGGCCGAAGGAGGCCGCGTCGCGCTGCTGGTGGACGAGTTGCTGGGCCAGCAGCAGGTCGTCGTGAAGAACCTCGAAGCCAATTACCGCAAGGTCAACGACGTGTCGGGCGCCACCATCATGGGTGACGGCCGCGTCGCGCTGATCCTGGACGTCGGCAGCCTGGTGCGCCGCTCGCGCCACTAACAATTCAACCCATACAGAGAGGTCCCCATGGAAGCCAGCAACGTCCCCGCCCTGCGCCAGCAAGGCGCCGTCACTGCCCCGTCCGCCGGCCCCAAGAGCGGCGAATACCTGACCTTCCGGCTCGGCTCGGAGGAATACGGCATCGACATCCTGAAGGTGCAGGAGATCCGCTCCTACGAAGCCCCCACGCGCATCGCCAACGCGCCGGACTTCATCAAGGGCGTCGTCAACCTGCGTGGCGTCATCGTCCCCATCGTCGACCTGCGCCTGAAGCTGGGCTGCCCCAGCGCCGAGTACAACAGCTTCACGGTCGTCATCGTGCTGAACGTGAAGAACCGCGTCGTCGGCGCCGTGGTGGACTCGGTCTCCGACGTTCTGGAACTGAGCCGCGACGCGATCAAGCCGGCGCCCGAGCTGAGCACCTCGTCGGTGGACACCAGCTTCATCACCGGCATCGGCTCGGTGGCCGACCGCATGCTGATCCTGATGGACATCGAAGGCCTGATGAGCAGCGCCGAGATGGGCCTGATGGACGCCGCCGTCGCGGCCTGATCCGGCAATAGCAAGCAAAACGGGCGGCCCGCGGGCCGCCCGTTTCTCATTTCGCGGCCAGTCTCAGACGCGCTCGGACACCCAGCCGACCACGCTCTGCAGGGCCGCCGCGACCCCCGCGGGCTCCGTGCCGCCGGCCATGGCCAGGTCCGGCTTGCCGCCGCCCTTGCCGCCCACCTGGCTGGCGACGAAGTTGACCAGCTCGCCGGCCTTGACCTTGGCCACGCTGTCGGCCGTCACGCCCGCCGCCAGCTGCACCTTGTCGCCGTCCACGGCTGCCAGCACGATGGCGGCGGTCTTGAGCTTGTCCTTGAGCTTGTCCATGGTCTCGCGCAGCGTCTTGGCGTCGGCGCCTTCGAGCCTGGCGGCAAGCACTTTCAGGCCCTTCACGTCCACGGCCTGGGCCAGCAGCTCATCGCCCTGGGCGGACGCCAGCTTGCTCTTGGCCGCGGTGAGCTCCTTCTCCAGCGCCTTGACCTGGTCCAGCACCGCATGCAGGCGGGCACCCAGCTCGTGCGGCGAGGTCTTGAGCGTCAGCGCCGCGCCCTGCACCGTCGCTTCGAGCGACTGCAGATAGGCCAGCGCGTTGTCGCCGGTGACGGCCTCCACGCGGCGGATGCCGGCCGCGACGCCCGATTCGGCGACGATCTTGAACAGGCCGATGTCGCCCGTCGCCTTCACGTGCGTGCCGCCGCACAGCTCCTTGGAGGAGCCGATGCTGAGCACGCGCACCGTGTCGCCGTACTTTTCGCCGAACAGCATCATGGCGCCCGACTTCTGCGCGTCCTCCAGCGCCATGACCTGCGCGTTCGCGCCGGCATTGGCCAGGATCTCGGCGTTCACGAGCGACTCGATCTCGCGGATCTCCTCGGCCGTCAGCGGCGCGTTGTGCGCGAAGTCGAAGCGGGTGCGCTCGGCGTTCACCAGCGAGCCCTTCTGCTGCACATGGGCGCCCAGCACCTCGCGCAAGGCCTTGTGCATCAGGTGGGTGGCGCTGTGGTTGCGCACGGTCCTGGCGCGGCGCTCGGCGTCCACGCGGGCCACGAACACGTCGCCGACCTTGACCGAGCCCTCGGTCACGCGGCCGTGGTGGCCGAAGACGTCGGCCTGGATCTTGACGGTGTCCTCGATGACGACGCGCGTCGTGCCGCTGCGCAGCTCGCCGGCGTCGCCGACCTGGCCGCCGCTCTCGGCGTAGAAGGGCGTGTGGTCCAGCACGATGACGGCGTCGTCGCCGGCCTGCGCCTCGGAGACCGGGGCGCCGTCGACGTAGACGGCCGTGACCTTGGCGGCCTCGCAGACCAGGTGCTCGTAGCCGTGGAACTCAGTCGGCTGGCCGCTGTAGGCCAGGCCCTGCGCCATCTTGAACTTGCCGGCCGCGCGGGCACGGTTCTTCTGCTCTTCCAGCAACTCGTTGAAGCGCGCCTCGTCCACCGACACGCCGCGCTCGCGGCAGACATCGGCGGTCAGGTCGACCGGGAAGCCATAGGTGTCGTGCAGCTTGAAGGCGGTGTCGCCATCGACGTTGCCGCCCTTGGCCAGCGCCGCTTCGAGGATCTCCATGCCGGTGGCGATGGTCTGGAAGAAGCGCTCCTCCTCCTGCTTCAGCACGTCGGTGACGCGGGCCTGCGCCTGGCGCAGCTCGGGGTAGGCATCGCCCATCTCGATGGCCAGCGCGGCGACCAGCTTGTGGAAGAACGGCGTGCGCGCGCCCAGCTTGTAGCCGTGGCGGATGGCGCGGCGGGCGATGCGGCGCAGCACATAGCCGCGGCCGGCGTTGCCGGGGATGACGCCGTCGACGACCGTAAAGGAGCAGGCGCGGATGTGGTCGGCGATGACCTTCAGCGACGGGCTGTCCTTGTCGCAGTCGCCGCCGCCGGCCTCATCCACGGCCTTCTTGGCCGCGGCGAGCAGGTTCACGAAGGTGTCGATCTCGTAGTTGCTGTGCACATGCTGCAGCACGGCCGCCAGGCGCTCCAGGCCCATGCCGGTGTCCACGCTGGGCTTGGGCAGCGGGTGCATGACGCCGTCTTCTGTGCGGTTGAACTGCATGAAGACGTTGTTCCAGATCTCGATGTAGCGGTCACCATCCTCGTCCGGGCTGCCCGGGGGGCCGCCGGCGATCTCGGGGCCGTGGTCGTAGAAGATCTCGGTGCAGGGGCCGCAGGGGCCCGTGTCGCCCATCATCCAGAAGTTGTCGGACATGTAGCGCGCGCCCTTGTTGTCGCCGATGCGCACGATGCGCTCGGCGGGCACGCCCACGGCCTTGTTCCAGATGTCGTAGGCCTCGTCGTCCTCTTCGTAGACGGTAACCCAGAGCTTTTCCTTGGGCAGGCCGAAGTTGACCGTCAGCAGCTCCCAGGCGTAGCTGATGGCGTCCTTCTTGAAATAGTCGCCGAAGCTGAAGTTGCCCAGCATCTCGAAGAAGGTGTGGTGGCGCGCCGTATAGCCGACGTTGTCCAGGTCGTTGTGCTTGCCGCCGGCGCGGATGCATTTCTGGCTGGTCGTCGCTCGCGTGTAGGGGCGCTTGTCGAAGCCCAGGAAGACGTCCTTGAACTGGTTCATGCCCGCGTTCGTGAACAGCAGCGTCGGATCGTCGCCCGGCACCACCGGGCTGGAGGCGACGATCTGGTGGCCTTTCGACTCGAAGAACTTCAGAAAGGTCTGGCGGATCTCGGCGGCTTTCATCCCGGGGTCTTCCTGGAAAAGGTCAGTGACAAAGAGGGGCGATTGTAGAGAGGGGGCTTTACATGCCACGGGTAGAGTGATGCGCAAACCCCTCTGGAGAACCCCCGATGGACCCGAATTCCCCGCTGGCGGCACTGGACGACGCCAGCCTGCTGCGCAGCCAGGCGCTGATCAACGGCGAATGGGTGGCTGGCACCGCCAGCTTCGCCGTGACGGACCCCGCCACCGGCCAGGAGCTGGCCCAGGTGCCCAACCTGGGCCGCGCCGACACCGAGGCGGCAATAGCCGCAGCGGCCAACGCGCTGAACGCCTGGAAGGCCAAGCCGGCCAAGGAGCGCGCCGCCGTGCTGGTGCGCTGGCAACAGCTGCTGGTCAAGCATGCCGACGACCTGGCCCGGTTGATGACGGCCGAGCAGGGCAAGCCGCTGGCCGAGGCTCGAGGCGAGGTGGTCTACGGCGCGAGCTTCCTGGACTGGTTTGCCGAGGAGGGCAAGCGCATCTACGGCGAGACCATCCCGACGACCGACCCGACCAAGCGTTACCTGGTCGTCAAGCAGGCCGTGGGCGTCTGCGCGGCCATCACGCCTTGGAACTTCCCGCTGGCGATGATCACGCGCAAGGTCGCGCCGGCGCTGGCCGCCGGCTGCACCGTCATCATCAAGCCGGCCGAGGCCACGCCGCTGACGGCGCTGGCCGTCGCCGAACTGGCCCAGCGCGCCGGCATGCCCTCGGGCGTGCTGAACGTGCTGACGGCCGATGCCGCGCAGTCCGTCGAGATCGGCAAGCTGCTGTGCGAGAGCGACGTGGTGCGCCACCTGTCGTTCACCGGCTCCACCGAGGTGGGTCGCATCCTGATGGCTCAGTGCGCGCCGACGATCAAGAAGCTCAGCCTGGAGCTGGGCGGCAACGCCCCCTTCATCGTCTTCGACGACGCCGACCTGGACTCCGCCGTGGATGGGGCGTTGGCCAGCAAGTACCGCAACGCCGGCCAGACCTGCGTCTGCGCCAACCGCATCTATGTGCAGGCGGGCGTCTACGACGCCTTCCTGGAGAAGTTCGCGGCCAAGGTCGCGGGCCTGAAGACCGGCAACGGCTTCGAGGCCGGCGTCAGCGTCGGTCCGCTGATCGACGACCAGGCCCTGCAGAAGGTCGAGACGCACGTGGCCGACGCCATCGCGCTGGGCGCCAAGCTGCTGGCCGGCGGCAAGCGCATCGAGACGGCGGGCGGCAACTTCTTCGAGCCCACGCTGCTGGCCGACGCGACGCCGCAGATGCTGTGCTCGCGCGAGGAGACCTTCGGCCCCGTCGCGCCCATCTTCAAGTTCCAGACCGAGGAAGATGCGATACGCCTCGCCAACTCCACCGAGTTCGGTCTGGCCAGCTATTTCTACAGCCGCGACATCGGCCGCATCTTCCGCGTCGGCGAGGCGCTGGAGTACGGCATGGTGGGCATCAACACGGGCCTGATCTCGACGGCCGAGGTGCCCTTTGGCGGCGTCAAGCAATCGGGCCTGGGGCGTGAGGGCGGCCGCCAGGGCATCGAGGACTATGTCGAGGTGAAGTACCTTTGCCTGGGCGACCTCTTGAAGTGATCGCCGTCACGCACCAAACAGAAAAGGGCCCCGGAGGGCCCTTTTGTTTGGGTAGCCGCCGGCGGGCGGCTGCCACTCAGGATCAGAACTCGTAACGAGCCGTGATCTGCATCGCCCACTGCGACTCGCCCTTGACCTGGCGCAGCGTGTAGTCGTCCACCGTCGGGTTGACCTGGTAGATGTACTTGCCGTTCGGATCCAGGCCGACGTAGTTCACGAAGCTGCGGCGCTGGCCACCGGAGGAGCTGAAGGCCATCTCGTTGATGCGGCCCCAACGCGTGTTCAGCAGGTTGCCGAAGTTCAGGATGTCGAGCGTGACGACGCCCTTTTGCTTGCCGAAGAAGCCGGGGACTTCCTGGCTCAGGCGCACGTCGAAGCTGTTCACCCAGGGCGAGAACGCGCTGTTGCGAGCAACCACCCCGCCCTTGGCATTGCGCAGCGCCTTGTTGGCGTCGACGATGCTCCAGAACAGGTCTTCGTTGCCGTGGTTGGTGGCCGTGTCGCCGAGGAAGACGACATCGCCGGAACCCGGGGCCTTGGGGATGTACATCAGGTCGTTGCCCGCGATGCCGTCACCGTTCAGGTCGTTGCGGTAGGTCCAGCTGTAGGGCTTGCCGGAGCGGCCCTCGTAGAACACACCAACCGTGGTCTTGTACGCGCCCCAGAAGGCCTTGGACCAGTTCAACGACGCGCTGACGCGGTCCTTGATCAGGTAGGCCGAGTTGGCCGCCGCATCTTCATTGGCGTTGAAGACCGAACGCGAGTTGAAGTTCGAGTTCGACACCGACGACGTCAGCGGGCTCACTTCGGTCGCCGAAGTGCGCGTGTAGGCCACTTGCCAGCCCAGACCAGCCTTGTTGGGGCTGCTCAGCGACAGCGTCAGGGCATTGCCGCCACCCTTGTTGGTGCCCGTGGCCAGCAGCACGTTGTTGAAGTTGGGGTTGGACAGCGCGCGGGCACGCACGCCGCCGTTGGTGGCCGAGACCGCGCAAGAAGCGCCCGACGTGACCGTGCCGCCGGTGGCCGTCCAGCAGGCCGGGTCATAGGCTGCCGGCGTGTAGTACAGCTCACGGCCATCCGTGCCGGTGCGGGTCGGCGCGCCCAGGTTCAGGTGCTGGTAGAAGATGCCCGTCTTGGTCTTGGTGTGGATCAGCTCGGCGCCAGCCACGAGGCCGGCCCAGGGCAGTTCCGCGTCATAGGCCAGGTTGAACTTCCAGACCGAAGGCTGCGTCAGCGAGGGGTCCAGGAAGTCGACGTTGGCTGCCGGCGGCGTGCCGGGGAACACCGTCGGCTGCTTGGAGGGATCCGGGTTGAAGATGGAGGAGCCATCGCAGGCCGGGAAGCCTTGCGTGCCGCAACCGACGATCTTGGTCGCCAGGCCCGTGTTGGAGAACGGGTTGGAGACCCAGACGTTGGCCGCCGCGCCCTGGAACAGGCCGAAGCCGCCGCGGACCTGCTTCTTCTGGCTGGCCTTGTCGTCCAGCGTGTACTTGAAGTCGAAGCGCGGCTGCACGAGGCTCTGGCCGTCGGGCGTGATCGAGTTGTCGCGTCCAAAACCACCGGAATTGCGGGTGACCAGCTTGCCGTTGACGCTGCCGGCGACCAGCGCGCCGCCCGCAACGGTGTTGAGCGCCGGGTGGTCGGGGATGGCAATCCGGTCGATCCGGATACCGCCCGTCACCGTCAGCCGCTTGCTGAGGGCCCAGGTGTCCTGCAGGAACACGCCGGTGTTGGCCGTGGACCAGTTCGCGATACCCGCGTCCAGGCCGCCGGCCGTGGCCGGCACCTGCACCTGGTAGTTCGACGGACGGCCCTTGCTGAAGTTCTCCAGCACGGCCTGCTCGATCACGGCAGCACTGGCCGTGCCGCAGTTGACGGCGCCGAAGCTGTAGGTGACGGTGGCGGAGCTGTTGATGCAACCGAACGTGTAGTTGCCATTCACGTTCTGGAAGAAGGCGTTGTAGATCTTGTTGTTGCTGTAGTCGAAGCCGCCCTTGACTTCGTGGTCCCCCACGACCCAGTTGGCGCCGAAATAGCTGTCAAAGGTCTTGGTGTCCAGCACGTTGTACTGGCGGCTCAGCTCGGTACCGAAGTTCAGGAAGCGGCTGCCGGTGTTCACGCCCGCGGGCGCGCCTGCGGGTGCCGGACCCGTGAACTGCAGCGCCATGGCCGGCAGGTTGCTGTTGTTCTTCGGGACGCTGTTGTAGTCGCGGTTGGTCAGCTTCAGCTCGGTCGAGAAGTTGGGCGTCCAGTCGGCGAACCACTGCCCGACCACGGTCTCCAGCGTCTTCTTCTGGTTCCACCACCAGGACGTCAGGTTGACGCTGGTGCCGCTGAAGTTGCCGAAGTTGGTTTCGCTCTGGTCCGTCTTGGTGTAGCGGATGCTGGCGCGATGGTTCTCGTTGATGTTCCAGTCGAGCTTGAGCAGCGTGTCCTTGACCTTCACGGGCGCGGGGCCGTTGGCGGCGCCGACGTCGAAGCCGTACTTGGTCTTGGCGATGCTGGTCAGCGAGTCGATGGCGGTCTGCGAGATCGCCACGTTGGTCAGCGGGCTGCCGACCGGGCCGAACTCGGGCTGGGCACGGTTGCTCGTCATTTCCTCGTAGCTGGCGAAGAAGAAGAGCTTGTCCTTGATGATGGGGCCGCCCAGCGTGACGCCGGCGGTCTTCTCGGTGAAGGGCAGGAAGGAGAAGTAGGTGTCGGCCGCGCGGTTGTAGCGCTTGCCCACCACGGAGTCGTTGCGGAAGACGTAGTAGACGCTGCCCTTGACCTCGTTGGTGCCCGACTTCGTCACCGCGTTGATGTTCGCGCCGGTGTAGCCCTGCTGGGTGACGTCGTAGTTCGAGATGTTGACCTGCACCGACTGGATGGCGTCGATGGAAATCGGCTGCTTGATCGTCGGCAGGTTGTTGGCCTCGAGGCCGAAGGTGTCGTTGATGCGGACGCCGTCGACCGTGATCGAGTTGTAGCGCGAGTTCTGGCCGCCAGCCGAGATCTCACCACGCTCCTTGTCGGTCTGCGACAGGCGCGGATCCTGGCGGGCATAGTCCTGCAGGTTGCGGGCGATGGATGCATAGGCATCCAGTTCCTGGCGGCTCAGGCTGGTGCCGGCGCCACCGCCAGAGGCGGCGAACTTGCTGTTGGCGGCCGCGCTGCCGGTCACGACGACGGCTTCGAGCGTCTGGCCACCCAGGCGGATGTCGAAGTTCAGGCTTTCGGCCAGCTGCAGATAGATGTCGTCCTGGGCATTCTTGTCGGCACCCTTGACGGCGGTGACGGAGTACGGGCCGCCGACGCGCAGGCCGCGGACGTAGTAGCGGCCTTCGCTGTCGGTGACGAGCGTGTTGGCCGAGCCCGACTCACGGTGCAGGACGGTCACCGTGGCGCCAGCCACCGGCTTGCCATCCGCGGTCGCCACGCGGCCGCCGATGGCGGCCGTCGTGTTTTGCGCCATCGCCGGCGCTGCCGCCACGATGGCCACGGCGGCGCACAGCGCCGACAGCGGGAATCCAGACCCAATCCTGTTGCTCATCCCAATCACTCCTGTTGTGCGCGCGGGGCGCGTCTGATGTCAAAAAATAGTCACAGAAGCGTCATGAAGCGCTTCTTGCGGTCGCGCCGCCCGGCCCTGCAAAAAGGCGGGGCGCGACGGTGAACGGGATTGTCATGACTTTCTGTGACAGAACTTTACGGGTAAGTCAGAAGTGGCCCCGTTCCACCCCTCGCCACGGCCTGCGGCACCTGCTCAGTGCGTCGTTAAGCCGCGACATTGCATGCCAAACGCCCTGCCGGCCGGGGCATTTGCGCTGGGAAATCCGCCCATGCCGGTCGTTTGCGCACCTTGTTGGTGCAATTTTTTCTGCAATGTAAACATTGAGAACCCATGTGGCCTTGTCGCGAAACTGCGACAAACTCGGGCAACAAAGCCACTTCTAAGATCGCGCCCTCCTTCAAGCCCTCCCCGCCATGGTCCACACCTCCTCCCTCCGCCTCGGTGCCGGCCTGCTGCTCGGCGCCCTGCTCGCCGGCTGCGCCACCCAGCCACCAAAGACGACCGAGCTGACGCTGTTCTCCATCAACGACTTCCACGGCAACATCCAGCCCGCCCAGCCGACGCCGCTGATGCCGCGCGTGGCCGACCCGGCCACCGGCGAGGTCAAGGCGCAGCCCGCAGGCGGCGTGGCCCACCTGGCGACGGCGATGGCCACGCTGCGCGCCAAGTACCCCGACTCCATCGTCGTCGCCGGCGGCGACCTGATCGGCGCGTCGCCGCTGATCTCCAGCCTGCTGCGCGACGAGCCCACGCTGGCGGCGATGTCGCAACTCGACATCTCGGCCAGCGCCTTGGGCAACCATGAGCTCGACGCCGGCCTGCCCGAGCTGCTGCGCAAGGCGCGCGGGGAATGCGGGCCGACGGAATGCCTGTGGCCCGGCTTCAAGGGCCCCGGCTTCCCCTATCTGGGCGCCAACGTGCTGGACGCCAACACCGGCAAGCCGCTGCTGCCCACCCATGTGATGAAACAGGCGGCCGGCCTCAAGGTCGCCATCGCCGGTGTCGCGACGAAGGACACGCCCCACGTCATCGTCGCCCGGGCGATCAAGGGGATACGCTTCGCCGACGAAGCCGACACGCTGAACGCTCTTGTGCCCCAGTTGAAGGCCGAAGGCGCCCAGGTGCTGGTGGCCATCATGCACGAGGGCGGCGTCCAGGGCGCCGGCGGTGGCGCGAACGACCCGACCTACGCCTGCCCGACGCTGACCGGCCGCGTGCAGGACATCGCCAAGCGGCTGGACCCGGCCTACGCCATCATCATCGGCGGCCACACCCACCAGGCCTACACCTGCAAGATCGACGGCCGCCTCGTCGTGCAGGCCGGCAGCTATGGCGGCTGGATCACCGAAACCCACCTCAAGCTCGATGCCGCCGGCCACGTGCTGGACGCGCAGGCCGTCAACCACCCGGTGCTGCAGTCCGTCTACGCGCCCAACCCGGCACTCGCCAGCCTCGTCGCCCAGGCCGCGGCGCTGACCCAGGCCGCGCGCAACAAGCCGGTCGCCACGCTGCCGCGCGGCGCGACGCGCCACCCCAAGGAGCCGAACGGCGACTCCTGGCTGGGCAACCTGGTGGCCGACAGCCAGCTCGCCTTCGCACGCAAGCAGGGCCCGGCCGACATCGCCTTCATGAACCCGGGTGGCATCCGCGCAGACCTCACCGTCGAGCCCGGCAAGGCCACGACGATGAGCGACCTGCTGGCCATCCAGCCCTTCGGCAATGACATCGTCGCGCTGACGCTGACCGGCCAGCAGCTGTGGGACATCCTGCAGCGCCAGTTGCCCAAGGGCGACGCCTCGCCGCGCATGCTGCAGGCCTCGTCCACGCTGCGCTACCACTGGCGCATGGGCGCCGACGGCACGGCCCAGCTCGGCGAGATCCTCATCGACGGACAGCCGCTGAACCGCACCCGCGACTACCGCGTCGTCGTCAACAACTTCCTGTCCGAAGGCGGCGACGCCCAGACCGGCTTCAAGCATGGCCGTGACCGCGCCGTGCTCGGCACCGACATCGACGCGCTCGTCGACCTGCTGCGCGACAACCCCCAGGCTGTCGTGCAGGCCGCTCCCGGCCGCATCGTGCGGGACTGACAGACCGCGCCGAGGCACTAGGGCAAACCTGTAACCTCTTGCGGCTACCCCGTCCCGGGGTGCCGAGACGCCCACCCTAGACTCGAAGCGCCCGACCCGGTAGCGTCGGGCGCCAGCGAGTCGGGAGAACGATGGCGGCCAGGGAAATACAAGATGGCGCAGGCGGTCCGCCTCGGGCCGCCGCCGTGGCTGCGGGCGCCCCAGGCAGCCCGCCGCCCAGCCCGCTGATCCGCGAGGTCATCGCCCACCTCCCCTGCGGCCTGGCCGTCTTCGACGCCGAGCGCCGCCTGCTCGTGCACAACGCCGAATTCGAACGCCTGCTGAACGTGCCGGCCTCGCTGTTCGAAGAACCGCCGCTGCGCTTCGACGACCTCATCCTCTTCTTCGCCGCCCGCGGCGACTACGGTCAGGGCGAGCCGGCCCGAGCCGCCGTCGAGGCTGCCCTGGCCCTGGGCCGTGACCCGAACGCCAACCGCCTGGAGACCTGCCGCGCAGGCGACCACCTCATCGAGGCCCGTACCGCGCCACTGCCCGACGGAGGCCTGGTGCTGACCTGCCTGGACCTGACCCCGCAGGCCCAGGCTCGCCTCGCCGCCGAGCGCGCCTCGCAGGCCAAGACGCGCTTCCTGGCCAACATGAGCCACGAGATCCGCACGCCGATGAACGCCGTGCTGGGCATGCTGCGCCTGCTGCAGAAGACGCCGCTGGACGCCCGCCAGCGCGACTACGCCGTCAAGAGCGAGGGCGCGGCGCGCGGCCTGCTGGGCCTGCTCAACGACGTGCTGGACTTCTCCAAGATCGAGGCCGGCCGCCTCAGCCTGGACCCGCACCCGACGCGCCTGGACGAGCTGCTGCGCGACCTCTCCGTCATCCTCGCCGCCAACGTCGACAAGCGCGAGCTGGAACTGCTCTTCGACCTCGACCCCAAGCTGCCGCCCGTCATCGTCGCCGACGCGTTGCGCCTGCAGCAAGTCCTCATCAACCTGGCCGGCAACGCCATCAAGTTCACTCCGGCCGGCGAGGTCGTGCTCGGCATCACCCAGGCTGCGCGAAGCGCCGGCAGCGTCGTGCTGGATTTCTCCGTGCGCGACACCGGCATCGGCATCGCGCCAGAGCAGCAGGAGCGCATCTTCTCCGGCTTCAGCCAGGCCGAGGTGTCGACGGCGCGGCGCTTCGGCGGCACCGGCCTGGGTCTGGCCATCAGCCGCCGCCTCGTGCGCCTGATGGGCGGCGACATCCACCTGCAGAGCACGCCCGGCCAGGGCAGCCGCTTCGGCTTCACGCTGAGCTTCCCGCTGCCCGCCGACGCGCCGGCGCCGCGCCCGGCCGGGGACGCCTTGCGGGTCCTCGTCATCGACGACCACGCCGAAGCGCGCCGCGTCATCGGCGCGCTGGCCGAATCCCTGGGCTGGCGGGTCAGGCTGGCGGCCGGAGCCGCCGAAGCCCTGGAGCTTATGGTCGGCGACACGCCGGACGTCGTGCTGCTGGACTGGGTCATGCCCGGCATGGACGGCTGGCAGACCGCCGTGCGCCTGCGCCAGCGGCTCGGCGCCGAGCCGCTGATCCTGATGGTCACCAGCCACGACCGCGAACGCCTGGCCCAGCGCAGCGCTGCCGAGCAGGCCCTGCTCGATGGCTTCCTCGTCAAGCCCGTCACGGCGACCCTGCTGGAACAGGCCGTCACCGCCGCCCGCCAGGCCCGCCGCGGCGAAGGCCCGCCACCCGAGCCCGCGCCGCAGCGCCTGGCCGGCTTCAGCCTCCTCGTCGTCGAGGACAACCCGGGCAACCAGCAGGTCACGCGCGAGCTGCTGGCGCTGGAGGGCGCCACCGTAGTGCTGGCCGGCGACGGCCAGCAGGCCCTGACCCTTCTGGCCCAGACGCGCGGCCGGCGAGGGTTCGACGCCGTGCTGATGGACGTGCAGATGCCCGTCATGGACGGCACGACGGCGACCCGGCTGATCCGCCGCCAGCTGGGCCTGACCCTGCCCGTCATCGCGATGACGGCCGGCGCCCTCGACGCCGAACGCAAGGCCTGCCTGGATGCCGGCATGGACGAGCACATCGGCAAGCCCTTCGACCCCGACACCCTGGTCGCCGTGCTGCGGCGCCGCTGCGGCACGGCGCCGCCCCCGGGGCACGCCATGGCCGCCGAGCTGCCCCCGGCCCTGCTGGCCGACGCCGGCCGCGCCGGCATCGCGCTGGCCGAAGCGCTGGCGCGCATGTCGGGTCGCGTCGAGCTCTTCGAGCGCACGCTGGCCGCCCTGCACGAGCAGGACCGCAAGCTCGCCCCGACCCTGGCCAAGGGCGGCCGCAGCGCCGCGCGCGGCCTGCACGGCTATCGTGGTCTGGCCGCCATGCTCGGTGCCGGCGAACTGGCCGCGCTGGCCGCCGAGGGTGAGCATGCCGCCCAGCCCAGCCCCGAATGGCACCGCCGCTTCCTCGAGCGCCGCGAGGCTGACCTCGCGGCGCTGGACCGCTTCGGCGCTGCCCTGCTGGCGCGCCAGGCCCAGCAGGACGACCCGACCGGGGTGGAGACCGCCCCCGCACCACCGGGCCAGCTGGCCCAGCGCCTGGATGCCCTCACCACGCTGCTGGACGGCGCCGACCTCGAAGCCCTGGATGCCCATCAGGCGCTGCGGCCCCTGCTGCCGGCCGACACTGTCGCGCCGCTGGACACCGCCATGGCCGCCCTCGACTTCCCCGCGGCCCTGAGCCTGTGTCAGCAACTGCGCGCCACGCTGGAGGCACAGCCATGATGCAACTCGCCCTGCCCGGCCTGGTGACGCTGCAGCAGGACCCGGCGTTGCCCGATCGCCGCCCGCGCCTGCTCATCGTCGACGACCAGCCCGTCAACATCCAGGCCCTGCACCGGGTCTTCGCGGCCGACTGCCAGGTGCTGATGGCCACCGACGGCGCCCGCGCGCTGCAGCTGTGCCGCGAGCGCCAGCCCGACCTCGTGCTGCTGGACGTGCAGATGCCCGGCATGGATGGCCATCAGCTCTGCGCGGAGCTGAAGGCCGACCCGCAGCTGCGCGCCATCGCCGTCATCTTCGTCACCGCGCAGGACCGGCCCGAGGACGAGACCCGCGCGCTGGACGCCGGCGCAGCCGACTTCATCACCAAGCCCTTCAACCCCACCGTCGTGCGTGCCCGCGTGCGCACCCAGCTGACGCTCAAGGCCCAGGCCGACCTGCTGCGCGAGCTGGCCTTCGTCGACGGCCTGACCGGCGTGCACAACCGCCGCCACTTCGACGAGCGCCTCGCCGCCGAGGCGCGCCGCGCCCAGCGCACGCGCGCGCCGCTGGCCGTCGTGCTGGCCGACGTGGACCATTTCAAGCGCTTCAACGACGCCCTCGGCCACCTGGCCGGCGACGACTGCCTGCGCCGCGTCTCTACCGCGCTGCGCGCCTGCCTGCGCCGCCCCACCGACCTGCTGGCACGCTACGGCGGCGAGGAGTTCGTCTGCCTGCTGCCCGACACGGATCTCGCCGGCGCCATCGGCGTCGCGCAGCTGATGGAGGACACGGTGCGCAAGCTGGCCCTGCCGCATCCGGCCATCGAGAGCAGCGTGACGATCAGCCTGGGCGTGTCGGCCGGCACGCAGGCCCAGGGACTGGTCGAGGCGGCGGACCGGGCGCTGTATCTGGCCAAGGCGGCGGGGCGGGGGCGGGTGAGCTGGGTGGCGGGCTGATCGTCCCCTCACTTGTGGACGCGGCGGGCGCCGCGACGGGCCGGGTCCACAAACCTGCTGAAGACAGTGCCGAACGCCCCCCGGAGCATGGCGGCTCCACGCTTCGAGGAGCTCGCCATGGTGACGAGGAAACGCGATTTCGATGGTGACGGGCGGGCCGACATCCCCGTGACGAGTCCCTGGGGCCTTGGACTGCTCAGCCTGACCGGAGGCGCGCTCTCGGCCACGGTGATGGCCGCCAACGGCACGCGCTTCGGCGGCTGGCTGCTGAATACCGCCGACAACCGCCTCGACCTGATCGGCGACTTCGACGGCGACGGCCGCGTCGAGATGCTGGTCACCAGCCCCTGGGGCATCGCGCTGCTGCGCAAGATCGGCGCCAGCTTCGCGCCCGTCGTCATGGCGCCCAACGGCACGCGCTTCGGCGACTGGCTGCTCAACACCGGCGACAACCGCTTTGGCCCGATCGGCGACTTCGACGGCGACGGCCGCGACGAGATCCTCGTCACCAGCCCCTGGGGCGTGGGCGTGCTCAAGCTCGCGGGCTCCGGCTTCACCAGCATCCTGATGGCGGCCAACGGCACACGTTTCGGCGGCTGGCTGCTCAACACAGCTGACAACCGCTTCAGCGCGGTCGGCGACCTGGACGGCGACCGCCACGACGAACTCATGGTCACCAGCCCCTGGGGGCTGGGCGTGCTCAAGCTCGCCGGCGCCAGCTTCGCCGCGCCGGTGATGGCCGCCAACGGCACGCGCTTCGGCGGCTGGCTGCTGAACACGGCCGACAACCACATCGTGACGCTGGCCGACCTCGACGGCGACGGCCGTGCCGACATCGTCATCACCAGCCCCTGGGGCCTGGGCGTGCTGGGGCTGGCCGGCAACACGCTGAACGCCAAGCTGATGGCGCCCAACGGCACCCGCTTCGGCGGCTGGCTGCTGAACACGCTGGACAATCGCATCATCCGGGCGGCCGATCTCGACGGTGACGGTCGCAACGAACTCATCGTCACCAGCCCCTGGGGCCTGGGCGTGCTCAAGCTCGCCGGCAGCAGCTTCAGCGTGCCGGCGATGGCCGCCAACGGCACGCGCTTCGGCGGCTGGCTGCTCAACACGGCCGACAACCACTTCGACGCGGTCAGCGACTTCAACGGAGACAACCGCGCCGACCTGCTCGTCACCAGCCCCTGGGGCCTGGGCCTGCTGCGCTTCACCGGCAGCGGCTTCGACGCGCTGACCATGGCCGCCAACGGCACGCGATTTGCCGGCGGCTGGCTGCTCAACACGGCGGACAACCGCTTCGAGGTCGGCGAGCAGACGGTGCGACTGCACATCAAGGTGCTGTCCACCCCCACGCTGCCCATCGACCAGATGATGCAGGCCATGCAGAGGGTCTACGAGGCGGTCGGCATCCGCGTGCACCGCGTCAGCACCGAGACGCTGAACTTGCCCGCCCTGGTGGACTGCGACGTGGGGGCCTGCACGATGGGCAGTACCACCGGCGAGCAGAACACCTTGTTCGGCAACCGCAACTTCGCCTGGGGCAGCGATGTCGTCGTCTACTTCGTGCGCTCCACGGTACCGGCCTACAACGGCTGCGCCGCCCATCCCGCCGGGCGACCCGGCGCCGTCGTGGCGTCCATCGCCACGCAGTGGACCATGGCTCACGAGGTGGGCCATGTGCTGGGCCTGCCACACGTGAACGACAACAACCGGCTGATGACCGGCAACGGCACGGCCAACATCACCAACCCGCCGCCCGACCTGGTGAGCACCGAGGTGAACACCATGCGCGCCGCGCCGATGACCTTCGCCACCTGAGTCCCGAGGAGCAAGCACCATGGCCGACATCCCGCAAGTCAAGACCTGGCTCGACCCCGAGGAGCCCGACTACGCCGCCGCCGCCCGGACCCTGGGTGCCGCCGCGCTGCCGGCGCTCAAGCAGTTGATCGGCGGCGCCGACCTCGCGCTGGCCAGCAAGGCGACCTACCTGGCCAGCCTGATCCCCCACCCCGACGCCACCACCGCCCTGCGCCTGGCGCAGGGCCGCAGCGAACCGCTGATGCGCGTGGCCGCCGCCGCGGGCATCCGCAACCTCGCCCCCGCGCATGGCGAGGCCTTGTTCGATGCGCTGCAGCACGACCCGGACGCCGGTGTGCGCAAGGTGGCCCTGAGCGCGGCCGCGACGCTGACATCGCCGGCCATGCTGCAGCGGCTGCGCGCACTGTCGACCAGCGATCCCGAGCCCCATCTGCGGGAGCTCGCGGGGGCCTTGCTGCGAAGTGGCGGGGGGGGGGGGCAGCCCTGAGGGCGGCGAGGCCGTCAAGGCAGCGGAATCCCATCCCGGGGTCTCGTTCCAAATGCGAACGGCCCCGAAAGGGGCCGTCTGCATTTGGAGCGGGTGATGGGAATCGAACCCACGTAGTCAGCTTGGGAAGCTGAAGTTCTACCATTGAACTACACCCGCATCGGGCCGCGAGTTTACGTGATCGCCAGGCATGCCTGGACATGTAGGACAAGGCCGCGACATGGCGGCTGCACCGCGCCACGGCGCGCTGGCCGCCCTAGCATGCCGCCCCATTCCAACATCGCCCGCCCACAGGAGCACGACATGAACAACCCCGCCCGCCGCGTACTGACCTCGCTCCTCGTTGCCTCCGTCGTCTTCAGCGGCATGGCCCAGGCTGCGCCGACGGCGCTGATCGGCACCGAGCAGGCCGCCGCCGCCCTTCAACCGGCCCGCAGCGAGGCCCACGCCAAGCTGCAGGCCGTGCTGGACCGCGCCGACCTCGCCGCCATGCTGCAGGCCCGCGGCGTCGCCGTCGACGAGATGCGCGCCCGCGTCGACGCACTGACCGATACCGAGGCCCAGCAGATGCTGACGCAGATCGACAACGCCCCGGCCGGCAGCAGCGACGTCGTCGGCGTGCTGTTCACCATCTTCATCATCCTGCTGGTGACCGACATCCTCGGCCTGACCAAGGTGTTCCCGTTCACGCGCTCGATGCGTTGATCGCCCGTTGCGCCGCGGCGCTGGCCGCACTGCTGCTGTCCGGCTGCGCGACGTTCTTCACGCCGCCGCAGACGGCTGCGCTGCTGGCCAAGCCGCCGCCCGACCTCCCGCCGCGCGTCGAGCGTGCAGAGACGCCCTTCTTCCCGCAGACGCGCGACCACTGCGGCCCCGCCGCCCTCGCCACGGCGCTGGCCGACATCGGCCTGCCCGCCGACCCCGACCGCCTGGCCGACGCCGTCTTCCTGCCCTCGCGGGCCGGCACGCTGCAGCTGGAGATGCTGGGCGGCGCCCGCCGCCAGGGCGCCGTGGCGACCCGGCTGCCGCGCGAGCTGGAGGCGCTGCTGCGCGAGGTCGCGGCCGGCCATGTCGTCGTCGTGCTGCAGAACCTGGGCCTGGAGCTCATCCCGCGCTGGCATTACGCCGTCGTCGTCGGCTACGACCTGGAAGCGCGCGAGATCATCCTGCGCAGTGGCACGACCGAGCGCGCCACGCTGCCGCTGCGCACCTTCGACTACACCTGGACGCGCGCCGGCCGCTGGGCCATCGCCGTGCTGCCGCCCGAGCAGTTGGCCGCCACCGCGACCGAGGCCGATGCGCAGGAGGCCGCCCTCGGCTTCGAGCGCGCCGCGCCGCCGGGGCGGGCCGCCCAGGCCTGGCGCGCGCTGCTGGCACGCTGGCCGGGCAATCTACTGGCCGGCATCGGCCTGGGCAACACGCTGAACGCAGCCGGCGACGCCGTTGGCGCGCGCACCGCCTTCGAGTCCGCCGCACAGCGCCACGACAGCGCCGTGGCCTGGATCAATCTCGCCCGGCTGCGCCTGGACGCGGGCGACCGCGCAGGGGCCCGCGCTGCGGCCCTGCGCGGCCTGCAGCGCGCCGAGGCGGCCGAGCCGGCTTGGCGCGAGGCGGCCCGCACCACCTGGGCCGCCACCACGGACTGAGCTTTCGCACCGCCGCGCGGCTACAGTCGCGCGCATGTCGTCCCCTGCCGTTTCGCGTCCGCCCGCCACGTTGTCGATTGCCTGGCGCCAGCTGCTGCGGGACTGGCGCGCCGGCGAGCTGCGCCTGCTGATGCTGGCCGTGGCCCTGGCCGTCGCCGCGCTGTGCGCGGTGGCCTTCCTGTCGGACCGGCTGGACCAGGGCCTGCGCCGCGATGCGGCCCAGTTGCTGGGCGGCGACGCCGTCGTCGCCAGCGACCAGCCCACACCCCAGCCCCTGGTCGACCTGGCCCGCGAGCTGAAGCTGGCGGCGGTACGCAGCGCCACCTTCCCGAGCATGGCGCGCGCGACCGATGCCCAGGGCGGCGAGAGCCGCCTGGTCGCCGTCAAGGCGGTCAGCGCGGGCTATCCGCTGCGCGGCCGCATCGCGCTGCGCGAGGCCCTGCCCGGCCGCGGCGACGCGCCAGCGGCTGGCGAGGTCTGGATAGACCCGGCCGTTGCCGACGGCCTGGGGCTGAAGCCGGGCGACCCGCTGCTGCTGGGCGACAGCCAGTTGCGGGTGGGCGCCCTCATCGAGACCGAGCCCGACCGCGGCGCCGGCTTCATGAACTTCGCGCCGCGCGTGCTGCTGGCCGAGTCCGACCTGGCCTCCACCCACCTGGTGCAGCCGGCCAGCCGCATCACCTACCGCCTGGCGCTGGTGCCCGGCCCAGGCGCGGCACCGGACGCCGTGCGGCGCTTCGTCGACGCGGCCGAGCAACAGATCAAGAAGGACGGGCTGCGCGGCGTGCGACTGGAGTCGCTGGAATCGGGGCGGCCCGAGATGCGCCAGACGCTGGACCGCGCGGCGCGCTTCCTGCGCCTCGTCGCGATGCTGTCGGCCCTGCTGGCAGCCGTGGCCGTGGCGCTGGCGGCGCGCGACTTCGCGGCTCGCCACCTGGACGCCTGCGCCATGCTGCGCGTGCTGGGTCAGCCGCAGCGGCGCATCGCCTGGGCCTATGGCCTGGAGTTCGCGCTGGCCGGCCTGGCCGCCAGCCTGGCCGGCGTCCTGGTGGGCCTGGGCCTGCACCAGGTCTTCGTGTCGCTGCTGGCCGGCCTCGTCGACGTGAGCCTGCCGCCGCCCAGCATCTGGCCGGCGCTGCTGGGGCTGGGACTGGGGCTGTCGCTGCTGCTGGGTTTCGGGCTGCCGCCGGTGCTGCAGCTGGCGGCCGTGCCGCCGCTGCGCGTGATCCGCCGCGACCTGGGCGCGCCCAAGGCCGGCTCGCTGCTGGTGCTGGGCGCGGGCGTGGTGGGCCTGGCCGCCATCCTCGTGGTGCTGGCCGACGACCTGATGCTGGGCGGCATCGCGGCAGCGGGCTTTGCCGGCGCGGTGCTGCTGTTCGCGCTGCTGGCCTGGGTTGCCGTGAAATTGCTGCGGCGCATCGTGCCCAGCAATGTCAGCGGCGCGGGCGTGCCGCGCTGGCTGCTGCTGGCGACGCGCCAGGTCGCCGCGCGGCCGGGCTTTGCCGTCATGCAGGTGGCGTCGCTGGCCGTGGGTCTGCTGGCGCTGGCGCTGCTGGTGCTGCTGCGCACCGACCTGGTCTCCAGCTGGCGCCAGGCCACGCCGGCGTCGGCGCCCGACCGCTTCGTCATCAACATCCAGCCCGACCAGGCCGAGGCCTTCCGCAAGACGCTGGCCGATGCCGGCGTGCAAGGCTACGACTGGTATCCCATGATCCGCGGCCGGCTGACGGCGATCAACGGCGAGGCCGTGCAGGGCCGGCACTTCGCCGAGGCGCGTGCCCAGCGCCTGGCCGAGCGCGAATTCAACCTCAGCAACGCCGCCACGCAGCCGGCGCACAACCAGATCGTGGCCGGCCGCTGGGGAGACACGAAACCGGGCGAGATGGGCATGAGCGTGGAAGAGGGCCTGGCGCACTCGCTGGGGCTCAAGCTGGGCGACCGACTGGCCTTCGACATCGCCGGCCAGCCGGTGCAGGGCCGCGTCACCAGCCTGCGCAAGGTGGACTGGTCGTCGATGCGGGTCAATTTCTTCGTGCTGTTCGAGGCCGCGGAGCTCCCCGATCTGCCGTCCACGCAGATCGCCGCCTACCGCAGCCCTCCGGCCGCCAAGCTGGACCGCGCGCTGGCGCGGCAGTTCCCCAACCTGACCGTCATCGACGTGTCGGCCCAGCTCAACCAGGTGCAGGGCGTGCTGAACCAGGTCATCCAGGCCGTGCAGTTCCTGTTCGGCTTCACGCTGGCGACCGGCCTGGTGGTGCTGCTGGCCGCCGTGGGCAGCACCCGCGAGGCGCGCACGCGCGAGTTCGCCCTGATGCGCGCCTTGGGCGCGCCGTCCTCGCTGCTGGCCCAGGTACAGCGTGCCGAGCTGCTGGGCGTCGGCGCGCTGGCGGGTTTCCTGGCCGGTGCGGTGGCGCTGGTGCTGGCGGCACTGCTGGCACGCTACGTCTTCCAGTTCGACTGGCAGCTCAAGCCCTGGGTGCCCCTGGCCAGCGCCGCGGTGGGCGCACTGCTGGCCTGGAGCGCTGGCTGGTGGAGCCTGCGCGGCGTGCTGCAGCGGCCGGTGGTGCAGACGCTGCGCGAGGCCCAGGCCAAATGAGCGCCGCGCCGGGCCGCGCCAAGCACGCCTGGCCGCGCTGTCGGCCAGGCAATGCCGCCGGCCGAAGGGTGCGCCCGTGACCATGCCCGGCGCCCTGTCGTCCGCCCGCGGCATCGGCCGCTATCTGGCGCTGTCCGCCGGCATCACCGCCATCTACCTGCTGCTGGGCCGGCTGGGCCTGCTGATGGTGTTGCCGCCCTACGAAGTGGCGCCGCTCTACCCGGCTGCGGGCTGGGGGCTCGCGGTGCTGCTGGTGCTGGGCCTGCGCTACCTGCCGGCCGTGGCCCTGGGCTCGTTCATCGTGCAGGCCGCGATGCTGGGCCACCTCAGCAGCCAGGTGCTGCCGCTGGCCGCGGGCATCGCGCTGGGCGCCGCGGCCCAGGGCGCCGTCGGCACGTTGCTGATACGGCGCTGGTGCGGCCGGCCGCTGCTGCTGGCGTCGCCGCGCGAAGTGGGCGCCTATCTCGCGGCGATCACGCTCGCGGGTCTCGTCAGCCCGAGCTGCGCGACGCTGGTGCTGATGGCGACCGACACCATCGCCCGCGCGCAGATGGGCAACGTCTGGCTGGTCTGGTGGACGGGCGACCTGATGGGCGTGCTGATCGCCACGCCCATCACGCTGGCGCTGATCGGACAGCCCCGCACTGCCTGGAGCGCGCGCCGCTTCAGCGTCGGCCTGCCCATGCTGCTGACGACTCTGCTGGTCGGCATGGGCGTGGCGGCCACGGTCGATTGGGACCGCCAGCGCAGCCGCGCCGACTTCACGCGCGAGGCGACCAACGCGGCCCAGGCGCTGGCCGGCCGCCTGCGCGAGCCGCTGCTGGCGCTGGAGGGCCTGCACGGCATGGTCAAGCTCAAGCCACGGCCGACGCGCGAGGAGTTCGCGCGCGCCACCAGCGGCTTCCTGACCCAGGACAGCCCGCTGATCGCGCTTGGGCTGACGCTGCGCGTCGCGCGCGCCGATGTCGAGCGCTTCAACGCTGCGGCGGCTGCCGATGCCTTCCCCGGCAGCTACCGGGCCCGCGACCGGCGGCGCGCCGGCGACCTGACGCCGCCCGCGGACGAGGACATGCTGGCCATCCGCCTCATCGAGCCGCTGTCGCGCAATGCCGGCGCGCTGGGCATCAATGTGCGCACCGTCCCGGGCGCGCGCGCCGCCATCGAACGGGCTGCCGCCGCGGGGCTCCCGACGGCCTCGGCGGGCATCCAGCTGTCGCAGGACCGGGACGCGGCGGTCGGCGTGGTCCTCTACCAGCCGCTGTACCGCGACCAGGCGCGGCGCGACGAGGCGGCGCTGGACGGCGTCGTCTTCGCGACGCTGCGGCCCGACCTGCTGCTCTCCAGGCTGGCCGCGGACTGGCCCGAGTACCTGGGGGCCTGCCTGGTCGACCTGGAGCCCGACGCCCTCTACACGCGGCTGGGCGGCCGCCTGGGCTGCGAGGCCGTGCAGCGCGGCGGCGACTCGGCGCTGCCGCTGGTCAAGATGCCGCTGGAGTTCGGCGGCCGGCGCTGGGAGGTGCGCGTCTACGACTTGCCCGGCCCGCTGCCGGCGCCGGGTCGCAGCTGGGCCTTCGCGCTGGTGGGCCTGCTCGCCACCGCCATGGTGGGCGCGCTGCTGCTGCTGATGTCGGGGCGCACCCTGCACGTCGAGGCCCTGGTGAGGGAGCGCACCGCGGCGCTCGCGCGCGAGGTCGCCGGCCGTGCCCAGGGCGAGCGTGCCCTGAACCAGAGCGAGCAGCGCTTTCGCAGCGTCTTCGAGACGGCGCCCATAGGCATCGCCTTCACCGACCTGAACGGCGGCTTCCAGGAAGTCAATGCGCAGTTCTGCAACCTGGTGGGCTACCCGGCCGAGGCGCTGGCGGCCAAGCGTTCCGTCGACCTGACCCATCCCGACGACCGCCGCGAGGACATCCGCCTGACGCGCCGGCTGATGCGCGGCGAGATCCCGTTCTACCGGCGCCAGAAGCGCTATGTCCGCCCGGACGGCCGCATCGCCCATGCGCGCGCCCTCGTCAGCCTGCTGCGCGGCACGGATGGCCGGCCGCACCGGCTGGTGGGCATCGTCGAGGACATCACCGACCAGCTGCGCATCGAGGAGCTGGACCGGGCCCGCGAGGCGGCCGAGGCTGCCAACCAGGCCAAGAACGAGTTCCTTTCGCGCATGAGCCATGAGCTGCGCACGCCCATGAACGCCATCCTGGGCTTCACCCAGTTGATGCAGATGGACGCCGCCGAGCCGCTGCCGCCGGGCCAGCGCGGTCGCGCCCAGCAGATCGCCCAGGCGGGCTGGCACCTGCTGGAGATGATCAACGACACGCTGGACCTGTCACGCATCGAGGCCGGCTCGCTGAGGATGGAGATGGCGGCGCTCCCCCTGCAGCCGCTGCTGGACCGAGCGCTGGCGCTGGTGCAGGGCCAGGCGGCGGAGCGGGGCCTGGCCATCAACCAGCACATCGACGCCAGCCACGTGGGCATCGTCGGAGATCCGACGCGGGTCACGCAGATCCTGACAAACCTGCTCAGCAACGCCGTCAAGTACAACCGCCCCGGCGGCAGCATCGGCATAACGGCCGGCAGCCCCGAGCCGGGCTGGGTCGAGATCGCCGTGCGCGACACCGGCCTGGGCCTGACGGCCGAGCAGCGTGCCAAGCTGTTCCAGCCCTTCAACCGCCTCGGCCGCGAGCACAGCGGGCTGCCGGGCACCGGCATCGGCCTCGTCATCAGTCGGCGCCTGGCCGAAATGATGGGCGGCAGCCTGCGCGCCGAGGCCCTGGACCCCGCGCAGGGCCCCGGCGCCTGTTTCGTACTGAGGCTGGCCGCGGCGGGCACCGCGACGATCCGGGTCGGGGGCGACGCCCACGACGCCCACGACGCCCACGACACGCCCGCCCGGCCCGGCGCCGGACCCAGGCGGCACCTGCTCTACGTCGAGGACAACCCGCTGAACGCCGAGGTCATGCGCAGCATCCTGGCGCAGCGCCCCGACATCGACCTGGAAGTGGCAGGGACGGTCGAGGCCGGCCTGCTCGCCCTGCGCGAGCGGCCACCGAGCCTGCTGCTGCTGGACTGGCATCTGCCCGACGGCGACGGCCGGGCGCTGCTGGGCCGGCTGCGCGGGCCACGGCCGCCGGTCGTCGTCGTGTCGGCCAACGCCCAGCCGGAACAGATCGCCGCGGCGCACGCGGCCGGTGCCGAGCATTACCTCACCAAGCCGCTGGACGTGCGCGAGGTGCTGGCCCTGGTCGACGAACTGTTGGCGACGGGCGGGGGGACGGCGCGGGCAGAATGAGGCCCAGCCTTCCCATCCGACACCGTCCCCGATGAGCTCCACCGACCTCGTTCCCAGCCCCGGCGCCCAGGCCGTGCAGGTCTTGGCGCATGCCGCTGGCCAGCAGTTCCTGACCTTCCGCATCGGTGCGGAGGAATACGGCCTGGACATCCTGCGCGTGCAGGAGATCCGCTCCTACGAACCGCCCACGCGAGTCGCCAACGCGCCAGCCTTCGTCAAGGGCGTCGTCAACCTGCGCGGCATCATCGTCCCCATCCTGGACCTGCGGCTGCGCCTGGGCCAGCCTGGCGAGGTCAACGCCTTCACCGTCGTCATCGTGCTGAACCTGACCGGCCGGGTGGTCGGCATCGTCGTGGACTCGGTGTCCGACGTGCTGGAGCTGGGCGCCGACAAGATCAAGCCCCGCCCCGAGGTGCCGGCTGCGCTGGACGCCCGCTTCATCACCGGCCTGGGCAAGCTCGGCGAGCGCATGCTGATCCTGCTGGACATCGAGGCGATGCTCGCCAGCCCGGATTTCGGCCTGGTTGACTGAATCCAGGCCGAAGACAGCCCCTGCCGCCTGTCCGACGCCCGACAAGGCCCGGCGACATGCAGGTCGGCAGACGTGAGCCAGGACCGGGTGCAGGCGGCGTGGCATGAAGAAAGTTAGCGCGCGCCAACTGTTTCATCCCCGGAAACACTGCTTTTCACCCTCGACACCGCCACCCTTAGCACTCGCCGGATTGGAGTGCTAATATCTTTCTCGCCGCGGTACTTCCACGCTGCGGTTCTGAAGGATTCAAGACGATGTCTGCTGCTTCTGCCATTGCCGTCCGCGACCCCTGGGCCATGGTGCCCTCGCTGGGCAATCTGGACGCCTACATCTCCGCCGTCAACCGCCTGCCGCTGCTGACCGCGGAGGAGGAGAGCTCGGCCGCGCGCAGCCTGCGCGACAAGGGCGACCTGGAGGCCGCCGGCCGCATGGTGCTGTCGCACCTGCGTCTGGTCGTGTCCATCTCGCGCCAGTACGTCGGCTACGGCCTGCCCCAGGGCGACCTGATCCAGGAGGGCAACGTGGGCCTGATGAAGGCCGTCAAGCGCTTCGACCCCGACCAGGGCGTTCGCCTGGTCAGCTATGCCATGCACTGGATCAAGGCCGAGATCCACGAGTACATCCTGAAGAACTGGCGCATGGTCAAGGTCGCGACGACCAAGGCGCAGCGCAAGCTGTTCTTCAACCTGCGCTCTATGAAGCACCAGCTCAAGGCCGAGCAGGCCGACGGCCAGACGCACCGCAACACGCTGAGCGAGGCCGAGGTGGCCCATGTGGCCCGCGAGCTCAACGTCAAGCGCGAGGAAGTGCTGGAGATGGAGACCCGCTTGTCGGGCGGCGACGTCGCGCTGGAACCCCAGACCGACGATGACGGCGAGGGTTTCGCACCCATCGCCTACCTGGCCGACGAGAGCCATGAGCCGACGCGCGTCATCGAAGCCCGCTCGCGTGATGCGCTGGCCGGCGACGGCATCGCCCGTGCGCTGGACGTGCTGGACCCGCGCAGCCGCCGCATCGTCGAGGAGCGCTGGCTGAAGGTGAACGACGACGCCTCGGGCGGCATGACGCTGCACGAACTGGCAGCCGAGTACGGCGTGTCGGCCGAGCGCATCCGCCAGATCGAGGTGGCCGCGATGAAGAAGATGAAGAAGGCGCTGACGGCGGCCTGAGCTGCTGCGCCGCCGACAACCGGGCCTGCTTGCAGGCCTTTTTTTCGCCCCTGGCTGGCGTCGGCGCGACGGCCGTCAGTCGCCCCCCGGAGTGGCGCCCCCCCTGAAGACGCCCCGGAACACCACGCCATCGCCATCGACGCCGGCGGCCGCCGGCAACCCGATCAACCGGCGCAGCAGCGGGTAGATATCCACGTTCTCGAAGTCCGGCAGCACCCGGCCCGCCGCGAAGGCAGGACCGTGCGCGATGAACAAGGCATTCATCTCCGGCGCCATGTTGTCGTAGCCATGGTTGCCGCCGCTGGCAGGCTGGCGCGGCGCGCTGGCCAGGATCAGCCAGCCGGGCTCGGCCAGGCACAGGATGGGCGGAATGCGCGGGTTCGATCCGTAGTGAAACCGCGCCGGGATGTCGGCCTTGCGCCAGCACTGCATGTGCTCATGCGGCACGAGCAGGGACCGCTCCACTTCCTCGGCAGCACCGGACAGCGGCGCGAGGCTGGCAAAGGTGCCCGTCTCGACCAGGTGGTAGCGACTGGGATCGACCAGCGTGTCCAGCGCAATCGTGCGCTCGCTGCTGGTCGCGGCCATCCCGTGATCCGCCACGATGACGAGATTCGCGGGCTGGCCCAGCGCCTTCAACCCGGCCACGAGCGTGCCGATCGCCGCGTCGACCTCGGCCACCGCCTGGGTGGTTTGCGCGCCGTCAGGGCCATGGAGATGGCCGGCCGCGTCGACCTTGTCGAAGTACAGCGTCACGAAGCTGGGACGTATCTCCTCGGGCCGGCGCAGCCAGTCCAGCACCGTGTTCACCCGCTGCGAGTCGTTCACGGCCTGGTTGTAGGGCACCCAGTCCGAGGGGCGCGTGCCGGTGGGTCCCGACGCCCCGCCGAACGCGACGTTCGCGCCCGGCCAGAACATCGCGGCGGTGCGTATGCCGGCCTTTTCCGCATCCACCCACACTGGCGGCGCCGCGTCCCACCACCAGGGATCGTCCGTGGCCATGGTGAAGACCTCCTTGCGCTCGGACGCCTCCATCCGGTTGCCGACGATGCCATGGCGATCCGGGCGCAGGCCGGTCACCAGCGTCCAGTGGTTGGGGAACGTCTTGGACGGGAAGGACGGATGCATGATGCCCGTGACGCCGGCGGCCGCCAGCCGCGACAGCGTCGGGCTGACGCCGCGCCGCAAGTAGTCGTCGCGGAACCCGTCGATGGAGATCAGGATCGTCACCGGCTGGCGCGCGGCTGCGCTGCCCGACACCGGCGGCTGCGACGGGGCCTCGCCCGGCCCCGAGGTGGCGCAGCCGGACAGCGTGAAGACGGCTGCAGCCAGCAGGCAGGTGACGGCCGTGGCCAAGGCGGCCCATGGCCTCGCACGGCGAGAGTCGCGGTTTGCCATGCGGACTCAGCTCTTCTTCTCGGCCAGCAGGAGCTTGATGTCGTCCGCCAGCGGCTGGGCGCCGGAGCCATAGCGGGCATAGACGCGCACACGGCCCTCGGTGTCGAAGATGAAGCTGGCGGCCGTATGGTCCATCGTGTAGGTGTCGGGCGTCTTGCCCGGCACCTTGGCGTAGAAGACCTTGAACTCCTTGGCGGCGGCCTGGGTCTGCTCGGCGCTGCCGCGCAGCGCGACGAAGCTGGGGTCGAAGCTGGCCATGTAGGCCTTCAGCAGCTGGCCGGTGTCGCGCTCGGGGTCGATGGTCACGAAGATGCCCTGCACCTTGTCGCCGTCAGCGCCCAGCGAGCGCTTGACCTCGGCCACCTCGGCCATGGTCGTCGGGCAGACGTCGGGGCATTGGGTGTAGCCGAAGAAGACCACCAGCACCTTGCCCTTGAAGTCGGCCAGCGAGCGGGCCCGGCCGTCCTGGTCGGTCAGGTTCAGCTGCCGGGCGTACTCGGCGCCGGTCAGGTCTATGCCCTTGAAGGCAGGTTTGTCGGGGCCGGACTTCTGGCAGGCGGCCAGGGTCAGCGCGGCCAGCGCGGCCAGGGCGAAGCGACGGGTGTTCATGCGATGTAGTGGTCGATCAACAAGGCCGCGAAGAGCAGCGACAGATGCCAGATGGAGAACCAGAAGGTCCGCCTCGCCAGCATCTCCGAATAGGCGCGCCACAGCCGGAAGGCATAGCCGCAGAAGCCCAGGCCCAGGACCACGGCGCTGACGAGGTAGAACCAGCCGCTCATGCCGGTCAGGAAGGGCAGCAACGTGGCCGCGAACAGCACCCAGGTGTAGAGCAGGATCTGCAGCCGCGTGTAGTCGTTGCCATGCGTGACCGGCAGCATGGGCAGGCCGGCGCGGGCATAGTCCTCGGCGCGGTACAGCGCCAGCGCCCAGAAGTGCGGCGGCGTCCACAGGAAGATGATGAGGCACAGCAGCCAGGGCTCGGGGCCCAGCTCGCCGCGCAGCGCGGCCCAGCCCAGCACCGGCGGCATGGCGCCGGAGGCGCCGCCGATGACGATGTTCTGCGGCGTCATCGGCTTCAGGATGACGGTGTAGATGACGGCATAGCCGACGAAGGTGGCAAAGGTCAGCCACATCGTCAGCAGGTTGACGTAGACACCCAGGATGGCCATGCCGATGCCGCACAGCAGCGCCGAGAAGGCCAGCGTCCGCGGGCGGCTCAGCTCGCCCTTGGCGGTGGCCCGCCAGGCGGTGCGCTTCATGCGCGCGTCGATGCCGTCCTCGATGAGGCAGTTGAAGGCCGCCGCCGCGCCCGCCACCAGCCAGATGCCGGCGATGGCCGCGAGCATGGTCAGCGCCTGCTGCAGGTCGGGCAGGCCCGGCACGGCCAGGGCCATGCCGATGGCGGCGCAGAAGACGATGAGCTGAACGACCTTGGGCTTCGTGAGCTGGTAGAACTGCTGCCAGCGCGGGCTGTGCACGATGGCACTGGCGGTGGATGTGGAGGCCATGGTCAGGATTGGGCGCGCTGCAGGCGCGCGAGCAAGGTGGTGAGCAGGCCCAGCAGCACGGCCGCGCCGGCGGTGTGGGCCAGGGCGGCGCCTATGGGCCAGTCGAGGACGACGTTGGACAGGCCGGATGCCAGCTGCCAGCCGGCGGCGGCGAGCAGCCCCCTCGACCAGGCCGGCGCCGACCCGCGCAGCACCCAGGCCAGCGCGATGACTGCGGCGAAGACGCCGAAGGCGCCGATGCGGTGGGCCATGTGGATGGCGGCCAGGGCCTCGAAGCCGAGGTAGCTGCCGTCGGCACGCTGGCCCAGCTCGCGCCAGAGCTGGAAGCCCTGGGCGAAGTCCAGGTGTGGCCACCACTGGCCGCCGTGGCAGGTGGGGAACTCGTCGCAGGCCAGCACCGCGTAGTTGGTGCTGACCCAGCCGCCCAGCGCCACCTGGACCAGGACCAGCACGAGGACGGCGGCGACCGCGAGGCGCAGCCCGGGCCGCAGCGCGATGGGGCGCGGCCGATAGGCCTCATGCTGCCAGGCCAGCAGCATCAGCAGGCCCAGGCCGAACAGCAGGTGCAGCGTGACGATCGCCGGGAACAGCTTCATCGTGACGGTCAGCGCACCGAAGGCGCCCTGCACGCAGACCCAGACGAAGGTCAGCGTCGGCAGCCAGGCCGAGGGCGCGGCTTCGCCGGCCGCGCGCCTGAGCCGCCAGCCCAGCACCGTCATGACGAGGATAAGCAGGCCCACGCCGCTGGCCAGGTAGCGATGGACCATCTCTATCCAGGCCTTGCCATGCGTGACCGGGCCGGTGGGCATCGCGGTCTGCGCCGCCTCGATGTGGTGGTGGGCGCCGACCGGGCTGGCCGCGCTGTAGCAGCCGGGCCAGTCGGGGCAGCCCAGGCCGGAATCGGTCAGGCGCGTGAAGGCGCCGAAGACGATGAGGTCGAAGGTCAGGAACAGCGTCAGCAGCGTCAGCGCGCGCAGCCGGCCGGCGGGGCTGTGATCGCGCGAACGCTGGCGCCACCAGATCAGCGGGCCGAGGGCGACCGCGCCGCCGATGGCGGCGACCTGGCCCAGGGGGAGCAGCACGTCGTTCATCGCGAGCTCAACGACCCGGGCTGTCCCAGCCGGCGCTGGCCTTGAGCAGCTTGTCGAGGTCGGCCTTGAACTTCTTGGGGTCGGGTTCGGCCGGGGCGCGCAGCATCCAGCGCCCCATGGGATCGACGACGTAGAAGTGGTCGCTCAGGGCCTTGCCGGGCGCGGGCTTCAGCCAGGCGGCCAGGCGCTGCTGCGGTACACGCAGCACGGTGACCTCCACGCCCTTCTGGCCGACGGCGGCCAGCACCTCGGGGCGAGGCATGCCCTCGTCCGGGATGAGCCAGACCTTGTCGACGCGCGTGCGCTCCTTGCCGAGCATCTCGCGCAGCTGACGCTGCACATAGAGCTGGCGCTCGCAGGCCGCGCCGCAGGCCGCGGGCTGGACGACGGCCAGCAGCCACTGGCCGCGCAGCGAGTCGGCCGGCACCGCACGCCCCTGCAGGTCGGCCAGCGGCAGGTCGGCAGGCAGGTCGACGGTGGGCGCGATCAGCTCGCCATAGGCCGAGCCGCTGGGCCTGACGACGTAGAAGGTGAAGTAGGACGCGACGACCGGCGCCGCGCAGACGGCCAGCACCAGCAGCATCTTCCAGCGCCCGGAGCGCTGCTGGGGGGGCACGCGCGGGTCGGGCAGGCTATGCACCGCGAAGCTCAGCGGCTCAGGACTGCCGGCGGCGGAGCCAGGGACGGAGGTGTTGGAACCAGACATAGAGGAAAAGGATCAGCGCGCAGAGCGCGAACCATTGGAAGGCGTAGCCATAGTGTTTGTGCAGGCCAAGGTCCGGCGCCGGCCAGTGGCGCAGCAGGCCGTCGTCGTCGGTGCCGGCGGTCTGCACGACGGTCAGTGGAAGCAGCTTGAGCCCTGACTCGGCGGCCAGGGCCGCAGCATCGAGATTTTGCCGGATCGCACCCGACGCGCCCTCGCCCAGCTCGTAAAGCCGCGACGGCGAGGCGGCCAGGCGGCCGCCGACCTCGACCTCGCCGGCCGGCGTGGCCAGCGACGGCAGGCGGCTGCGGTCGGACGGGTCGCGCGGCACCCAGCCGCGCTGCACCAGGATGGCCTCGTCGCGGCCCGCGAGGCGCAGCGGCGTGACGACGTAGAAGCCGGCGCGGCCGTCCATGGGCCGGTTGTCCAGCCAGACGGTGCGCTCGGCGGCCCAGCGACCGCGCAGCGCGACGCGGCGGTGCAGTTGCTGTTCGCCGCCCAGCTCGGCGTTGGTCAGCGGCGGCCGGGCGGCCTCGGCGTCGATGGCGGCCTGCAGGGCCAGCTTCTGCTGCGCGCGGTCGAGCTGCCAGACACCCAGGCGCGCGGTCAGCGCCGCGCCCAGCAGCATGGCGCCCAGCAGCAGCCAGCGCCTGGCGTTCACGCCGGCACCCCGCGCGGATAATCCATCGCCATGAAATTCGTGTTCCTGATCGCCTTCATCGGCATCCTCGGCGCACTGGCGGCGGCCGGCGTCTTCATGCTGCGCAAGGGCCGCAGCGACGGTCGGCGCAGCCCCAACATGGCGCGCGCGCTGGCTGTGCGAGTGGCGCTCTCGGTGGCGCTGTTCCTCATCATCCTGCTGAGCTGGAAGCTGGGCTGGATACAGCCGACGGGGCTGCCGCTGCGGTCCTGATTGGACTCAAAAAAAAGCGCCGCGACTGCGGCGCTTGTGTCCTGCGGGGTGGCCCGCGTCACATCCAGTAGACGACGACGTACAGGCCCAGCCAGACGACGTCGACGAAGTGCCAGTACCAGGCCGCGCCCTCGAAGCCGAAGTGGCGCTCGGGCGTGAAGTGGCCCTTCATCAGGCGGATGGTGATGAACAGCAGCATCAGCGCGCCCACGCAGACGTGGAAGCCGTGGAAACCGGTCAGCAGGAAGAAAGTCGAGCCGAAGATGCCGGAGCTGAGCTTGAGGTTGAGCTCGGCATAGGCGTGGTGGTATTCATAGGCCTGGAAGCCCAGGAAGGTCACGCCCAGCAGCACGGTGACCCACATCCAGGCGATGGTCTTGGCGCGGTGGCCGGCGATCAGCGCGTGGTGGGCGATGGTCAGCGTGACGCCCGAGGTCAGCAGCAACGCGGTGTTGATGGTCGGGATGGGCCAGGGGCCCATGGTGCTGAAGGCCTCGACGGTACCGCCCGGCGCGGCGGTGAAGCCCGGCGCGGTGCTGGGCCAGATGGCCTTGAAGTCCGGCCACAGCAGCGAGTTCTCCAGGCTGCCCAGCGAGGGCACCGAGAACACCCGGGCCCAGTACAGCGCACCGAAGAAGGCGGCGAAGAACATCACCTCCGAGAAGATGAACCAGCCCATGCTCCAGCGGAAGGAGACATCGATGCGGTCGCTGTAGAGGCCGCCCTCGCTCTCGCCGATGGCGTCGCGGAACCATTGCTGCAGCACGAAGGCCCACAGGGCCAGGCCGCCGAACAGCGAGTACATGCCCCAGCCATGGCCGTTGACCCATTGGCCGGCACCGAGGATGACGAAGAACAGGCCAATGGCGGCCATCACCGGATGCCGCGAGGGCGCCGGGACGTAGTAGTACGGGGCCTTGCCCGGGGTTGTCGCTGCCGACATGTCGTTCTCCTAGTTCTACTCTCGTTCTGAACCTTGTCGCGACCGGCGCTCAGGCGCCGGCCACGCCGCTGCTGATGACCCAACGGACCAGCAGCACCAGCACCAATACAAACAGGGCCGCGCCCAGCACGCCCGCGATGATCAGGTGCACCGGGTTGAGCTTGGCCACGTCGTTCGCGTGATCCTTGCCCCGGCGCACGCCGAAGAAGCCCCAGGCCACGGCCGAGACCGTCTGCAGCAGCGACGCCTTGCGGCCCACTGCCTCCTTCAGATCCTTGCCGGGCTCGCTCACAGCGCGGCTCCCGCGCCGCCCTTGGGCGCCTCGCCTAGCTTGACCCCGCCCTTGCCCGCCACCTCGAAGAAGGTGTAGGACAGGGTGATGGTCTTCACGTCCTTGGGCAGCTTGGGGTCGATGACGAACACGACCGGCCACTGCTTGCTCTCGCCCGGCTTCAGCGTGTACTCGTTGAAGCAGAAGCACTCCAGCTTGTTGAAATGCGCGCTGGCCTGCATCGGCGCATAGCTGGGAATGGCCTGCGCGGCCATGGTGCGGCCTTGCTTGTTGCGGAACTCGTACATGACCTGGCCCAGCTCGCCCGGGTGCACCGTCATGTGGCGCACCGCCGGCTTGAAGTCCCAGGGGCCGCGCGCATTGGTGTCGAACTCGACCGTGATCTCGCGGCTGTAGTCGATCTGGCCGTTGCCGTTGGCGATGCCCTTGTCGGCCAGCAGCGTCTGCCGCTCGGACAGCGAAAGCACGTTGATGCCCAGCGCCTCGCAGATCGCCTTGTAGAGCGGCACCAGCGCGTAGCCGAAGCCGAACATCAGCGCAACGATGAGCGCCAGCTTGGTGAGCAGCTGGCGGTTGTCGCGGCGCAGGGCGTCGAGCAGGCGCATGTCAGTGCGCGAACAGCGTCATCTTGGCGATGAAGCCGAGGCCGAAGACCAGCGCCACCGACAGCAGGATCAAACCCAGCCGCCGGTTGGCCTTGCGTTGCTCGGGCGTCATGCGATATCCCTCAGCCGACGATGCGGGTGGCCGAGGCGTCCAGCTTGGGCGGCTCCTCGAAGGTGTGGAAGGGCGCCGGCGACGGCACTTCCCACTCCAGGCCCTCGGCGGCTTCCCAGGGCTTCTGTACGGCCTTCTCGCCCTTGCCGCGCATCATGGGGACAACGACGAAGAGGAAGAAGTACACCTGCATCAGGCCGAAACCAAAGGCGCCGATGGTGGCGATCTGGTTGAAGTCGGTGAACTGCATCGGGTAGTCGGCATAGCGGCGCGGCATGCCGGCCAGACCGAGGAAGTGCATCGGGAAGAAGGTGACGTTGAAGAAGATCAGCGAGCCCCAGAAGTGGATCTTGCCGCGGGTCTCCGAATACATCACGCCGGTCCACTTCGGCCCCCAGTAGTACACGCCGGCGAAGAGGGCGTACAGCGAGCCGGCCACCAGCACGTAGTGGAAGTGCGCCACGACGTAGTAGGTGTCCTGGATCTGGATGTCGATGGGGGCCATCGCGCAGATCAGGCCGGTGAAGCCGCCCATCGTGAACACGAAGATGAAGCCGACCGCCCACAGCATGGGCGTCTCGAAGGTCATCGAGCCGCGCCACATCGTCGCAAGCCAGTTGAAGATCTTCACGCCCGTGGGCACGGCGATCAGCATGGTCGCGTACATGAAGAACAGCTGACCCGTCACCGGCATGCCGGTGGCGAACATGTGGTGGGCCCAGACGATGAAGGACAGGATCGCGATGGACGCCGTGGCGTACACCATGGACGCATAGCCGAACAGGCGCTTGCGGGCGAAGGCCGGCACGATCTGGCTGACGATGCCGAAGGCCGGCAAGATCATGATGTAGACCTCGGGGTGGCCGAAGAACCAGAAGATGTGCTGGTACATGACCGGGTCGCCGCCGCCCGCGGGGTTGAAGAAGGCGGTGCCGAAGTGGCGGTCCGTCAGCGTCATCGTGATGGCGCCGGCCAGCACGGGCATCACCGCGATCAGCAGGTAGGCCGTGATCAGCCAGGTCCAGGCGAACATCGGCATCTTCATCAGCGTCATGCCGGGGGCGCGCATGTTGAGGATGGTCACGATGATGTTGATGGAGCCCATGATGGACGAGGCACCCATGATGTGCATCGCGAAGATGCCGGCGTCCATGGAGGGGCCCATCTGCAGCGTCAGCGGCGCGTAGAGCGTCCAGCCCGCGGCGGGGGCGCCGCCGGGCATGAAGAAGCTAGCGACCAGCATGATGGCCGCCGGGATCAGCAGCCAGAAGCTGAAGTTGTTCATCCGCGCGAACGCCATGTCGCTGGCGCCGATCTGCAGCGGGATCATCCAGTTCGCGAAGCCCACGAAGGCCGGCATGATGGCGCCGAACACCATGATCAGGCCGTGCATGGTCGTGAACTGGTTGAACAGCTCAGGATTAAAGAACTGCAGGCCCGGCTTGAACAGCTCGGCGCGGATGCACAGCGCCAGGATGCCGCCGATCATCAGCATCGTGAAGCTGAACAGCAGGTACAGCGTGCCGATGTCCTTGTGGTTGGTCGCGAAGACCCAGCGGCGCCAGCCGGTGGGGGCGTGATGGTCGTGGTGATCGTCGTGGGCGTGGTCGCCAGCGTGGCCACCGTGAACGCCGTGGGGGGGGAGCACTGCACTCATGTGATTTCCTCTGATTCGGCGTTCGGGCTTACTTGCGCGCGGCGACCACTTCGGCCGGCTGCACCGTCTGACCCGTCTTGTTGGACCAGCTGTTCTTCGTGTACGTGATCAGCGCGGCGATGTCGGTGTCGCTCAGCTGCTTCCAGGCGGGCATGCCCTTGTCCATGCGGCCGTTCAGCACGACCTGGATCTGCTCCAGGTGGTTCTCGGCCAGCACGACGGGCGACTTGTCCAGCGGCTTGATCGGGCCGGCACCGGTGCCGTCGGGCTTGTGGCAGACCGCGCAGTTGGCGGCATAGACCTTCTCGCCGCGGGCGATCAGGGCCGCCTGCTCCCAGACCTTGCTCGGGTCGTCGGCCTTGGCGGCCATTTCCTTCTGCTTGCCCTCGACCCACTTGGTGTAGTCCTCGGCGGACACGACCTTCACGTGGATGGGCATGTAGGCATGCTCCTTGCCGCACAACTCGGCGCACTGGCCGTAGTAGTCGCCCACCTTCTCGGCCTTGAACCAGGTGTCGCGCACGAAGCCGGGGATGGCGTCCTGCTTGACGCCGAAGGCCGGCACCATCCATGCGTGGATGACGTCGTTGGCCGTCGTGATGATGCGGACCTTCTTGTCCACCGGCACGATCAGCGGGTTGTCGACCTTGAGCAGGTAGTCGTCGACCGGCGCGGGATTGCCGGAGTTGGACTGCTCGCGCTGCTCGGTGTCCAGCGTGGCCAGGAAGCTGATGCCCTCGCCCTCGCCCTTCAGGTAGTCGTAACCCCACTTCCACTGGTAGCCGGTAGCCTTGATGGTCACGTCGGCGTTGGTCGTGTCCTTCATCGCGACGACCACCTTGGTGGCCGGCAGCGCCATGCCGATGACGATGAGGAAGGGCACCACGGTCCAGGCGATCTCGACGGCCACACTCTCGTGGAAGTTGGCGGACACCGCGCCCTTGGACTTGCGGTGCTTGAAGATGGAATAGAACATCACGCCGAACACCGCCACGAAGATGACGAGGCAGACGATCAGCATGAAGTTGTGCAACCACATCTGGTCACGGGCGATGTTGGTCACCGGCTCGTGCAGATTGATCTGATTGACGCCCGGGCCGCCCTTGAGGTCGTTCACCGCGAGGGCCGGGCCCGCCGCCAGGGCCGTCGCCGCCGCGGCCCAACGGCCCCAAGCGCGTGAGGCGCTCTGCACTCGTGCGTTCATCATCGTCATGGTTGTCACTTGGTTCTTTGAAAAGCGGGGCTTGCAATCCGGTCATACGACCTGATTTGCAACGCAAGTTCCGTGGAGTGGACCGGGTTTGTGCCAGTCCTTGATGCGGCGCAAGAGTTTAGCCCAGGCCCATCCCGCCTCAGGGGCGCGCCAGCCCCGGGGAATCACCCACCTTCAGCCCGATTCGCGCCCCTTGCGCAGCGAGGCGCGCATGGCGTCGACGGACACATGCGTCTCGGCCGCGACGGTCAGCCGCGGCGCGGCCTTGAAGGCATGGCCGAACACCAGCTCCAACGTCAGCGCCAGCCGCCCTTCGGCGTCGCGCAGCGTATCCAGCTCCACCAGCAGCCGCTCGCGCCAGGCGCGCCCGCGCAGGCCGGCGAAGCGCGTCGGCGCCAGATTGCCGCCCAGCGCACGCAAGTCCGCCAGCAGGCTCTCGGGGCTGGCCCAGGTCAGGCGAAGCCTCTGCTGGTCCATGACGGGGTCGGCGAAGCCGGCCTTCAGCACCAGATCACCGATGTCGTGCATGTCCCACCAGTCCGGCGCCGGCCGGCCCCAGCCGTTGCGGGCGTAAAGCGCGCGCAGCTCGACGAAGCTGTCCGGCCCCAGGCAGGAGAACATGACGAAGCCACCCACCGCGATGCTGGCCTGCCAGGCGCCCAGCAGCGCGGGCAGGTCGGCACAGGCATGCAGGGCCATGTTGGACCAGAGCAGGTCCACCTCGGGCCGGGCTGGCAGCGCCTCGACCTGCCCCAGGGACTCACCACGCAGCTTGCGCCACCAGTTCAGCGCGCGCGCCTGGGCGGCACGCGTGGCCAGCACGGCGTCCGCCTCGTGCCACAGCAGCTGGGCGCTCGGATAGGCCAGCCGCAACAGTTCCGCGCTGGCGCCCAACGTGGGCGAGGCGTCGAGCACGCGGGCCGGCTGGAGCTTGATGTAGCCCAGGCGCTCGGCCATGCGGCCCGCCACCTCGGCATGCAGCCAAGGCGACTGCTGGGCTCCGGCCAGGCGCCGCGCGTGGTGGAGCAGCGCGGCCGCGTCCAGGTCCTGGGGCCGCGGCCCCTTGTTTGAAGTAGGGGTCGATGCCGGCTCGTTCATGGGCCGCTCAGTATATTGAGGCGATGCCCGAGCGTCCCTTGCCCGCCTGCAAGCCCGCACCGATCGGGAAGGTGCTGCTGCGCTGCGCCGGCCAATGCACCGTCTGCCGGACCTGGAGCCGCCAGACCATTTGCGAGGGCTGCCTGGCCCTCTACGCCCGCCCGCAGCCGCGCTGCTGGACCTGCGCGGCCCGCCTGCCGCTGGAGCTCCTCGGCCGGCCGCGACCGCAATGCGGGCGCTGCCTGCGCGAGGCGCCGCCGCTGGACCGCACCATCGCCGCGCTGGACTACCGCTTTCCCTGGGATGGCCTGCTGCAGCAGTACGAGTACCACCAGGCGCTGGACCTGCGCGAGAGCCTGCTGGAGCGACTGAACACGGCGCTGAGCGCGGCCGCGGTCGAAGCACCGGACTGGCTGCTGCCCGTACCGGTGTCGGCCGATCGCCTGCGCGAGCGCGGCTACAACCAGTCGCACGAACTGGCCCGCGCGCTGGCGCGGCGGCGCGGCCTGCGCTGCAAGCCCGAGCTGCTGCAGCGCGTGCGCCACAACCGTCGCCAGGCCGAACTCCAACTGGAGGCGCGCGCGGCCAATGTGCGCGGCGTCTTCGCCGTCGAGCCGCTGCACGCGGCCCGCCTGCGCGGCAGCAGCGTCGCGCTGCTGGACGACGTGATGACCAGCGGCGCCACACTGTTCGAACTGGCCGGCCTGCTGCTCAACACCGGCGTGATGAGCGTGCAGGCCTGGGTCATCGCGCGCACGCCCGAGCCCGGGGACGAATGAAGCGCTCGCGACCGCCGGACGCAATGTGTCCGGGCTCCCCCTCTTGGGCCGGCCCGATACTCCCGACCATGTTCCACATCGTCCTCGTCCAGCCGGAGATTCCGCCCAACACCGGCAACGTGATCCGGCTCGCCGCCAACACCGGCTGCAGCCTGCACCTGATCGAACCGCTGGGTTTCTCGATGGAGGACCGGCTGCTGCAGCGCGCCGGCCTGGATTACCACGAGTACGCCCGCGTGCAGCGCCACGCCGACTGGGCATCCTTGCTCGCAGCCGAGTCGCCCGACCCGGCGCGCATGTTCGCCTTCACGACGCGCGGCAGCCGACCCTTTGGCGAGGTCGCGTGGCAGCCGGGCGACTGGCTGGTCTTCGGCAGCGAAACGGCCGGACTGGCGCCGGCGCTGCGCGACGGCTTCCCCACGGCGCAGCGCGTGCGCCTGCCCATGCGCGCAGGCCAGCGCAGCCTCAACCTGAGCAACAGCGTCGCGGTCGCCGTCTTCGAGGCCTGGCGGCAGAACGGCTATGCCGGCGGAGTCTGAGGCCCAAGGCCCCTCATCCAAGGAATACCTTCGCAATGACGAGCCCCGGGAACGGCCTGGCGCTCAGCCCATGGACCCGCCCTACTCCGCCTTCGCGTCGCGCCCCATCAGGCGCGCAACCGCCTCGGACACGCGCAGCCGGCCGTCCAGCAAGGCCACCATGGCCTCGGTGATGGGCATTTCGACACCGGCCGCGCGGGCCCGCGCCAGCACGGTTGGCGCGCTGTAGACGCCCTCGGCCACATGACCGAGCCGGGCCAGGATCTGCGGCAGGGCCAGGCCTTGCGCCAGCATCAGGCCGACGCGGCGGTTGCGCGACAGGTCACCTGTGGCCGTCAGCACGAGGTCGCCCAGGCCCGACAGGCCCATGAAGGTCTCGGCCCGCGCACCCAGCGCCTGGCCCAGGCGCAGCATCTCGGCCAGGCCGCGGGTGATGAGCGCGGCGCGCGCATTCAGCCCCGGCGCATCCGGCGCGACGCCCGAGAGGCCATCGCAGACGCCCACCGCGATGGCCATGACGTTCTTGACCGCGCCGCCGACCTCGACGCCTGCGGGGTCGCTGGAGGTGTAGACGCGCAGCCGGTCGCCATGGAAGGCATCGACGGCGGCCTGGGCCAGGTCGGCGTCCTCGCTGGCCGCGACCAGGGCCGTGGGCCGGCCGGCCGCCACCTCCTGCGCGAAGCTGGGGCCGGACAGCACGCCCACGCGCATCCCCGGCTGCAGCTCGCGCGCGATCTCGTGGCCCAACCGCCCCGTACCGGCCTCGAAGCCCTTGCACAGCCACAGCACGCGCTGCGTGGACGGGAGCGCGGCCAGCGTCTCGCGCAGGCCGGACATCGGCGTGGCGACGATGGTCAGACCCTGCGCCGCATGGGCGATGGAGGCCTCGCGGTCGGCGGTCAGGCCCAGCGCGGCAGGCAGATCGCTGTCGGGCAGGTAGGCCGCGTTGCGGCGGCTCGCACGCATCTGCGCCACGGCTGCGGCATCGCGCCCCCACAGACTCACCTCATGACCGGCATTGGCCGCCTGGATGGCCATGGCCGTGCCCCAGGCGCCGGCGCCAAGCACGCTGATCTTCATCGTCGTCATGCGCGGAAGTGTCCACCAAGAAAACAAAACGCCCCGCGCTCGGCGGGGCGTCATCACGGCCGGGGCTCATGCCCGCCGGCCCGCAGGCCGCCAGGCCTGTCCTCGGTCCAGGCTCAGTTGACCGACTGGCCGCCCTGGGCGGCGCGCTGGGCCTGCTGGGCCTCGAACATGGCCTGGAAGTTCACTTCGGTCAGCAGCACGGGCGGGAAGCCGGCGCGGGTGCAGACGTCCGAGACGATGGCGCGCAGATAGGGGTAGACCATCTGCGGGCAGACGATGCCGAGGATGCCCTCGACCTGGTCCTGCGGCACGTTGCGGATCTCGAAGATGCCGGCTTGCTTGGCCTCGACCAGGAACAGCGTCTTGTCGCCGACCTTGGTGTTGACGGTGGCCGTCACGCAGACCTCGTAGATGCCGTCGGTGACGTTTTCGGCCGACAGCGTCAGGTTGATATCGACCTGCGGCTGCTGCTGCTCCAGCAGGATGTGCGGCGCGTTGGGCTGCTCCAGCGACAGATCCTTCAGGTACATGCGCTGGATCTGGAACACGGGGGTGCCCTCGGGGGCAGCTTGGATCTCGTCGGCCATGGGATTCTTTCGAGCGGAGAAGTCAAACAAAAGCCCGCAGGCGCTGTGCTGCGGGCGGTGAAGGGATTATGAGCGAGGCCCCGTGACAAGCCGATCGGGCTTGCCCGGGCTTGAAATCACGCGGCCTGGAGCAAGGGCATCAGACCGCCCTGCTGATCCAGCGCGATCAGGTCGTCGCAGCCACCCACATGGGTGTCCCCGATGAAGATCTGCGGCACCGTGCGGCGGCCGGTCTTGTCCATCATGGACTGGCGCTCGGCCGGGTTCAGGTCGACGCGAACCTCATCGATCTGCTCCACGCCGCGCTGCTTCAGCAGCATCTTGGCGCGCACGCAGAACGGGCAGACCAGGGTCGTATACATCTTGACGGAAGCCATTCACCAATCCTCTCGGGCAGTCTTGCGATGATCCGCTCAGGCGGACTTCTCGATCGGCAGATTGGCGTCGCGCCAGGCCTTGAGGCCGCCTGCCAGCGCCTGGGCCTTCTCATAGCCCAGCTTGCGCATCATGCCCGCGGCGCGGCCGGCGCGTGCGCCGGTCGGGCACACCAGCACCAGCGGCAGGGCCTTGTTGCTGGGCAGGGACTTGTGGCCCTCCATCTGGCCGAAGGGGATGTTGCGCGCGCCGACCGCGTGGCCCTTGGCAAACTCCTCCGGCTCGCTGACGTCGATGAGCACGCCTTTCTCGCGGTTGATCAGTTGCACCGCCTCGGCCGGGCCGATGGCGGCCCCCTGTGAGCCTGACACCAGCAGGGGCCAGAGCAGCATGCCGCCGGACACCAGGGCAGCGACGAGCAGAAACCAGTTCTCGATCAGGAAGTTCAAGCAAGCATCCCGTGTAATTCAACGAAGCCGATCATTATCGCCGGGCCGGATAATCCGCGGCTTCCCACCCTCTGTGCGCATCCCGCCCATGTACAAGCTCGTCCTCATCCGCCACGGCGAATCGACCTGGAACCTGGAAAACCGCTTCACCGGCTGGACCGATGTGGACCTGACGCCCACCGGCGTGGAACAGGCCAAGACGGCTGGCCGGCTGCTGAAGGAAGCCGGCTACGACTTCGACATCGCCTACACCTCGGTGCTCAAGCGCGCCGTCTGGACGCTGTGGCATTGCCTGGACCAGATGGAGCGCACCTGGCTGCCGGTGCGCCATGCCTGGCGCCTGAACGAGCGCCACTACGGCGCGCTGCAAGGCCTGAACAAGGCCGACATGGCCAAGCAGTACGGCGATGAACAGGTGCTTGTCTGGCGCCGCAGCTACGACACGCCGCCGCCGGCACTGGAGGCGGGAGACCCGCGCAGCGAGCGCGGCGACCGCCGCTATGCCGGCCTGGCCGACGGCGAAGTGCCGCTGACCGAATGCCTGAAGGACACCGTTGCCCGCGTGCTGCCGTTCTGGAACGAGACCGTCGCGCCGACCATCAAGTCCGGCCAGCGCGTGCTGATCGCCGCCCATGGCAACAGCATCCGCGCGCTGGTGAAGTACCTGGACGGCATCGCCGACGACGCCATCGTCGGCGTCAACATCCCCAACGGCATCCCGCTGGTCTACGAGCTGGACGCCGACCTCAAGCCCATCAAGAGCTACTACCTGGGCGACGCCGAGGCGGCCGCCAAGGCCGCCGCCGCCGTCGCGGCTCAGGGCAAGGCCTGAGCGAAGCGGTGCTGGCGGGGCCGGCGCGGACGGTCGAGCCCATCAGCCGCCGCGACATGCCGGGCGATTCATGCGGCGCGATTTGCCGCACCGCCGGGCCCAGGCGCCGGACTTGGCCGGCGGCGCCTGGCTCGCCGCGCGTGCAGTTGCAGCTGAACCTCCACCACTACCGCATCGCCCATGTCGGCGAATCGCTGGGGCACCTCGCCCGCGCGCTGGGCCTGGATCTGTTGGAGCACGTCCAGCTCGCCGGCGTCAACAGCCGGAACGAACGCGAGGCGGACGAGTACGCGGCCGAGCCGGCCCGGCAGGTCACGCGCAGCTGAAACGGCGCCATCGGCCTGGGGCAGCGGACCCGCGGCGACACGCGGGCCGGGCCGGGCTGAACCAGCTCAGTCCCCGCCGCCCTGCCGGCGCCACAGCCAGTAGGACTTGAACACCGATGCCAGCGCTGCGGTCAGCGTTGCGACGCAGATCGGGACGGCCTGCCATCGGGCCGGCAGGGGCGACATCGACAGCGCCAGCAACAGCAGGCCGGCCGCGACGAAGGCCTTGCCGGCGAAGCGGTGCGTCTGGTCCCAGACACGCTCGTTGGCCAGCGTCCACGGCGTGCGGATGCCCACCGTGTAGTTGGCGCGCAGCTTGCCCAGCACATTGCCCATGGCGATGAAAAGTCCGCCCACCAGCAGCATCGGCAGCTTGGGCACCGGCCCCGACAGGCCCAGCGACATCGCGACCACCTGGGCCTGCACCAGTGCCAGCAGCAGGGAGACCGCGACCCAGATCGTCGAGATGGCCTTGCCCGACTTGCGCAGGTTCTCGCCACGCGGATCCAGGCGCGGCAGCAGCCACCGCAGGCCGAGGAGTACCAGTGCCAGCAGCGGCAGCATGAAGAGACCCTTGCCGGCGCTGGCCCAGCCATCGGCCTCGCCCTGCGCGTTGAAATGCACCGGCACCAGGGCGCCCGCCGGCAGCTGGGCGAAAGCCCAGGCACCCGCCAGCGCCATGGCCGCGATCAGCGCGATCTGGATGGGAGTGCTGAATCGTTCAAGCATGTGAGCCTCCGGGCTTGCGGCGGGTTGAGGATCTGACTTTGGTCTCGCCGATGCCGAAGACCTCGGCGAAGCCCAGCAAGGCCTCCTCCAGCGTCGACACGTTGAGTCGATAGGTGATCGTGGTGCCGGCGCGGTCGGAGCTCACGAGGTCGGCCTCGCGCAGCACGGCGAAGTGGCCCGACAGCGTCGGCTTGGACAGGTCGAAGCAGTCGGCCAGCTCGCCGGCCGTCATCTCGCGCTCGCGCAGCAACTGCAGGATGCGCCGCCGCGTCGGATCGCTCAATGCCTTGAAGACCTTGTCCATGATTCGCTATTTTGCAAATTAACAAAACAGAAGGCAAGCCCCCGGCGCCAGAGGGGCACGAGTCAGCCCAACCGGGCGGCGATCTGACTGCGCAGCACCTCGCCCAGGCCGCGTCGGTCCTGGTCCCCGGCCATGACGCTGGGCAGCATCTGGACCGAAATGGCCAGGCCTCGTGCCGAGGCGATGCGCCACAGGCTCTGCAACAGCGTCGTGTCGCCGATGAAGCGGGCCGCGCTGCTGAAGCGCTCGTCCGGCTCATGCCAGCGCAGCACCACGGGCAGTACCGGCGCCTGCACGGACACCGCCGCCTGCAGCAGGTTGGCGTGGAATGGCAGCAGCTCGGGGCCCGCGCCCGTGGTGCCCTCGGGGAAGACGGCCACGCAGTCGCCCGCCTGAAGCGCGGCGGCCGTCTGGTGCACCACCCGCAGCGCGTCGCGCTTGCTGCTGCGCTCGATGAACAAGGTACCGGCGCCCTCGACAAGGGCGCCCACCAGCGGCCAATGCTTCACGTCGGCCTTGGAGACGAAGCGGGCCTGCGGCAGCACCGCATGCACCGCCGCAATGTCCAGCCAGGAGACATGATTGGCCACCATCAGATGTCCCGCCGGCACGGCCTGGCCCTCGGACTCCAGCGTGATGCCGAGGATGCGCAGCGTCTTGATGGACCACCACTGGATCAGCCCATGCCGCTCGGCCGCCGTTAGCAGGTCGAAGCGCCGCCTGACGATCCACAGGCCGTGCAGCGTGTGGGGCGCAAGGCGCGCGAGGCGCCAGGCGGCGACCAGGCTTCTCATTCAGCCCCGTAGGCGATATGGCCCGCGACCAGCGTGCAGCGCACCCGTGCCGGCAGCTCGAAGCCGCTGGAAGCGAACGCGAACGGCGTGTGCTTGCCCTGGCTGGTCAGCGCCTCGGAGGTCACGGCCCAGCTGGCGCCGGCGTCGAAGACACAGACATCGGCCACGCCGCCCTCGACCAGGCGGCCGGCGCTGGCCGCCAGCGAGCCCAGTGCGCTGCCCAGCACGCGTACCGGCTCGGCCGTGACGACGGCCAGCGCGCGCTGCAGCGGCAGGCCGGCGTCCCGGGCCCAGCGCAGGCTCAGGCTCAAGAGCAGCTCCAGGCCCGTCGCGCCGGGCGTGGCCTCGGCGAAGGGCACGGCCTTCTCGTCACTGGTGACGGGCATGTGATCGGACACCAGGGCGTCGATGGTGCCGTCCGCCAGGCCGGCGCGCAGCGCATCGCGGTCGCGGCCCTGGCGCAGCGGCGGCGTCAGACGCATGGCCGAGTCGAAGTAGCCGATGTCGACGTCGCTGAGGTGCAGCGAGTTGATGGACACGTCGGCCGTGACGGGCAGGCCCTCGCGCTTGGCGGCGCGCACCAGCTCGACGCCGGCCGCACTGCTGAGGCGACAGATGTGCACCCGGGCGCCAGTCGCGCGGACCAGTTCGAAGATGGTGTGCAACGCCACCGTCTCGGCCGCAGCCGGCACGCCGGACAGGCCCAGCCGCGTCGCGACCGCACCGCTGGCGGCCACGCCGCCGCCCAGCCAGGCGTCCTGCGGGCGCAGCCAGACGGTGTAGCCGTAGGTCGCGGCATACTGCAGCGCCCGGCTCAGCACCAGCGTGTCCTTGATGGCCACCTCGGCCTGCGAGAAGCCGATGCAGCCAGCCTCGGTCAGCTCGGCCATCTCGGTCAGCGCGCCGCCCTCCAGCTGGCGCGTCAGCGCGCCGAGCGGGAACAGCCGGCAGCGGCTCAGCTTGCGGGCACGGAACTTCAGCATCTCGACCAGGCCCGGCTCATCCAGCACCGGGTCGGTGTCGGGCGGGCACACGAGGCTGGTCACGCCGCCGGCGGCCGCGGCTGCGAGTTCGCTCTCCAGCAGGCCTTCATGCTCATGGCCGGGCTCGCGCAGGCGGGCGCACAGGTCCACCAGGCCGGGAGCGACGACGAGACCCGTCGCATCGACCACGCGCTCGGCGGCGAAATCGGTCGCATCGCCCAAGTGCACGATGCGGCCATTGGCGATGGCGACGTCGCCGACGCGATCAAGATTGGAGGCCGGATCGACAAGACGGCCGTTCTTGATGAGGATCTTCATGCTTCGTTCCCTGCCAGAATGGCCATGACGGCCATGCGCACCGCGATGCCGAATGTCACCTGGGGCAGGATGACGCTGCTCTTGCCGTCCGCCACTTCGGAGGCGATCTCCACGCCACGGTTGATGGGCCCCGGATGCATGACGATGGCGTCGGGCTTGGCCAGTGCCAGCTTGTCCGGCGTCAGGCCGAAGTGCTTGAAGAACTCGCCGCTGCTGGGCAGCATGCCGCCGTTCATGCGCTCGTTCTGCAGTCGCAGCATGATGACGACGTCGGCGTCGCGCACGCCCTCGGCCATGTCGTGGCAGACGCGCACGCCCATGTCGCGCAGGTCGCCGGGCACCAGCGTCTTGGGGCCCACCGCACGGATCTCCGGCACGCCCAGGATACTGAGCGCATGGATGTCGCTGCGGGCCACGCGCGAATGCACGATGTCGCCGACGATGGCCACCGTGAGGTTGCGGAAGTCGCTCTTGAAGTGCCGGATCGTGTACATGTCCAGCAGGCCCTGCGTCGGGTGCGCATGGCGGCCGTCGCCGGCGTTCACCACGTGCACGTGAGGCGCGCAATGCTGAGCGATCAGGTGGGGAGCGCCGCTCTCGCTGTGGCGCACGACGAACATGTCGGCGTGCATGGCGCTGAGGTTGGCTACCGTGTCCAGCAGCGTCTCGCCCTTGGCCGTGGAGCTGCGCGCGATATCCAGGTTGATGACATCCGCCGACAGGCGCTTGGCCGCGATCTCGAAGGTGGTTCGGGTGCGCGTGCTGTTCTCGAAGAACAGGTTGAAAACCGACTTGCCGCGCAGCAGCGGCACCTTCTTGACCTCGCGGTCGTTGACGGACAGGAAGCTGCCCGCCGTATCCAGGATCTGCTCGATGACCGCGCGCGGCAGGCCTTCGACGGACAGCAGGTGGATCAGCTCACCATGCTTGTTCAGCTGGGGATTGCGTTTGCTGAGCATCACTTCACCTCGAACGAGAAGCGACCGCCGTCGGCGCGGGCCAGGCGCAGGCTCTGGTCGGCCCTGAGCGTCACACGCGCCGCCGAGAACGCCGGCTCTATGGGGAGTTCGCGCCCGCCGCGGTCCACCAACACGGCGAGCTGCACACGCGCCGGGCGGCCGAAATCGAAAAGCTCGTTGATGACGGCGCGCGTCGTGCGGCCGGTATAGAGCACATCGTCGATGAGCAGGATGTCGCGGCCGTTGACGTCGAAGGGCAGCGTCGTGTGATCGGCCTTGGCCAGGCCGCGCGAGCCGAAGTCGTCGCGGTGCAAGGCGCTGGAGATGGTGCCGGAGGCGACGCTGAAGTCGGCCGCCAGGCGTTCGGCCAGCCAGGCGCCGCCACTCCAGATGCCCACCAGGGCGGTGTCGGGTGTCAGCAGGCGCTGCACACCGCGTTTGAGCTCGAGGTACAGGGCCTCGGCATCGAGCAGCAGTTCACTCATGGGTGTTCTCGGAAAAACTGTTCCAGGATCAGTGCGGCGGCCGCGGCATCCACGTCGTGCGCGCCTTCCGCCTCGGCCTCGACGCTGGTGTAGCGCTCGTCCACCTCGAAGACAGGCAGGTGATAGCGCCCGCAGAGCCGGCGACCGAAGTTCTGCGCCTTGGCAGTCATCTCGTGCGGCGCGCCGTCAGGGTGGCGCGGCACGCCGATGACGAGGGCGTCGGGCTGCCAGGTCTTGATGAGGGCGGCGATGGCGTCGAAGTCGCCGCTCTTGAGCGTCACCCGCGGCTCGGCGGCGCCGAGCAGGCGCGTGCCCGAAGCCACGCCGATGCGGCGGGTGCCAAAGTCAAAAGCTAGGAAGGATTGGTGGGCCGGTGTGAGGGCGTCAGCCTTCATCACGCATGCCCCGCGTCCGAGCTGAGCATGCGCGGGTCAATGCCCAGCAGGCCCAGGGCCTTCTCGTAGCGCAGCTCGGCAGGGGTGTCGAAGATGATGGCCGGCGAGGCGTCCACCGTCAGCCAGCCATTGCGGCCGATTTCCTCTTCCAGCTGGCCGGCGGCCCAGCCGCTGTAGCCCAGCGTGACGAGCAGCTTCTTGGGGCCGGCGCCATTGGACAAGGCCTCCAGCACGTCGCGGCTGGTGGTCATCTCCAGGCCGCCGGGCACGGCCAGAGTCGCGTTGTAGTGGCCGCCCTCCTCGTCCAGCGGCTCGTGCAGCACGAATCCGCGGTCGGTCTGAACCGGGCCGCCGTAGAACACCGGGGTCTCTGCCAGCGGCTCGCTGGGCGGGCTCAGCTCGACCTTTTCGAACAGCGTGCCCAGCGTCAAGGAGATGGGCTTGTTGATGACCAGCCCCAGCGCACCGTTGTCGTTGTGCTCGCAGAGGTAGACCACAGTGCCGGCGAAAGCCTCGTCGGCCATGCCGGGCATGGCGATGAGGAACTGGTTGGTCAGGACGATCCGGTCGGCGGGCATGGCAACCATTTTATTCTGCGGGTATGAACCCCTCCGCCAATCAGGTCGACCGCGCCCTCGTCTGGTTCCGCCGCGACCTGCGCGTGGACGACCACGCCGCGCTGTATCGGGCGCTACGGAGCGCGAAACAGGTGTTCTGCGCCTTCGTGCTGGACCGCACCATCCTCGACGCCCTGCCCCGCACGGACCGGCGCGTGGAGTTCATCCTCGACGCGCTGCAGGTGCTGGACGAGGACTTGCGCCGACTGGGTGGTGCGCTGATCGTCCGCCACGGCTTCGCCGCCGACGAAATCCCGCGCCTGGCCACCGAGCTGGGAGTGCAGGCCGTGTTCGCCAACCACGACGACGAACCGCAGGCCCTGGAACGCGACGTCGTCGTGGCCGGGCGGCTGCGTGACTGCGGCACCGAGCTGCGCACGTTCAAGGACCATGTCGTCTTCGAGCGCCGCGAGGTCATGACGGCGGCGGGCGGGCCTTACGGCGTCTTCACGCCCTACAAGAACGCCTGGCTGCGCAAGGTGGACGGGTTCTACCTGAGCGGCTACCCGGTCGAGCGGCATGCGCGGGCGCTCGCGCGCAGCGACCAGGCCCGGGGCGTGCCGGAGCTCCAGGACATCGGCTTCGAGCCGGGCGGCCTGAGCAGGCATGTGGGCCGGGGCAGCCGCGGTGCCGGGGCGCTGCTGGACGACTTCCTGGACCGTATCGACCGGTACGCCGCCCAACGAGACTTCCCGGCCCTCAAGGGGCCCAGCTACCTGAGCGTGCACCTGCGCTTCGGCACCCTGTCCGTGCGCCGCCTGGCGCGCCTGGCCCACCAGCGCATGCAGGGCGGCGACCATGGAGCCGAGGTCTGGCTGTCGGAGCTGATCTGGCGCGATTTCTACCACCAGGTCATGCACCACCACCCGCACGCGATGACGGCCTCCTTCCGGCCCGAGTACGACGCCATTCGCTGGGACACCGGCCCGCAGGCCGACGCCCTCTTCCAGGCCTGGTGCGAGGGCCGCACCGGCTTCCCGCTGGTGGACGCGGCCATGCGCCAACTCCACCAGACCGGCTACATGCACAACCGCCTGCGCATGGTGACGGCCAGCTTTCTGTGCAAGGACCTGGGCCTGGACTGGCGCCGCGGCGAGGCCTGGTTCGCCCGGCAGTTGCTGGACTTCGACCTGGCCGCCAACAACGGTGGCTGGCAATGGGCCAGCAGCAGCGGCTGCGACGCCCAGCCCTGGTTTCGCGTATTCAACCCCACCACGCAGAGCGAGAAGTTCGATGCCAGAGGTCGCTTCATCCGCCGCTACTGTCCCGAACTGGCCGCCCTGGACGACAAGACCATCCATGCGCCCTGGGAGCGGGCGCCGCTGGCGATGGCGGGCGTGGACTACCCGCGGCCCGCCGTCGACCATGCCCTGGCTCGGGAACGGACGCTGGCGCGCTATGCCGTCGTCAAGTCGCGAACGCTGCCGCCCGGCGAGGCCGTTGGACTCAGAACAGCTCGACGTCGCTGAGCTGAGCGGTTTCCTGGATCACGCCGCTGGCGATCAGGGCCGCGTAGTTGTGCACCTGGTTGCGGCCATGTGCCTTGGCGTGATAGACGGCCTTGTCGGCGCGCTCGAAGGCGGCGGCCGGCGCATCGCCGGCGCGCACCTCGGTGAAGCCAATGCTGACGGTGATGCGCCCCACCTGCGGGAAGGCGTAGCGCTCCGTGTTCACCCGCAGACGCTCGAAGGCCTCGCCGGCATGGATCTCCTCGTCGCAGCACATCAGCACCACGAACTCCTCGCCGCCGAAGCGATAGAGCAGGTCGTGGAACCGGAAGGAGCCGCGCATCAACCGCGACAGCAGCAGCAGCACTTCGTCGCCAATCAGGTGGCCGAAACGGTCATTGACGGACTTGAAGTGGTCGATGTCGATGACACCCAGCACATAGTGTGGCGTGGCCGTCTCGTGGCGGCGGTCTTCGGCCTCGTACTTGAGCGCGTGCTTGGCCGGGATGTCGGACAGCACCTTCAGGAAGCTCTCGTCGAAGGTCTTGCGGTTGAGCAGGCCGGTCAACGTGTCACGCTCGGAGTAGTCCAACAGGCCCTGGAAGTTGTGATAGATGCGCAGCACGCTGCTGACCATGCGCTGCGCGCCCGTGCCCAGGCGGCGCGTGGACAGGATCTCTATGACACCGATGACGTCGCGGTCGGTCGCGATCGGGAACAGGTAGAGCCACTGCCCGGCCTGCGCCACCTGCGTCACGCTGCGGCTGCGCATGGCCTCCAGGCGTAGCGGATGGGCACTGGCCGGCGGCAGCGCCGCGGGCTTGGCCCACAGCGGGTCGGCTGACGCGACGGCGTCGCCAGCGCGCAGGTGGGCACGGGTCAGCCAGCGCTCCTCGCCAGGCTCGCCTACGCAGCGGTAGATCGCCACCGACTCCGGCTCCAGCAGGTCGCGCAATGCCATGACAAGCGTGACGTCCATGACGTCCCGGTCACGGAACCCGGTCAGCTCGGCAAGATGATCGACGACCTGGGACATGGGCTAGGCCGCCACGGTCCGCTGGGTGTACTGCTGGATCAGGCCGAGGAGGTGGTCCTCGTCGTAGGGCTTGCCGAGATAGTGGTCCACGCCGAGCTGGGCAGCGTAGTCGCGGTGCTTCTGCGCGATTCGCGACGTGATCATGATGACCGGCAGGCCGGCAAGCCGCGCATCGGCGTGCATGTTGCGCACCAGGTCGAAGCCGTCCATGCGAGGCATCTCGATGTCGGACAGCACCACCGCGGGCAACTCGTCGCCGGCCAGCTTCTCCATCGCGTCCAGGCCGTCCTTGGCCAGCATGACGCGCAGGCCGACGCGCTCAAGCAGACGCTGCGTCACACGGCGCACCGTCAGTGAATCGTCGACGACCAGCACCAGCGGTGCCAGCACCACCTCGGCCACCGGCTCCGCCTGAAGCGGGGCCGACGACTGCGCCTGGGCCGCGACCATGCGTGCCCGGGCCTCGACGCCATACCAGTCGGCCAGCGCGACGACGTTGTAGATCAGCGCCACGTCGCCAGAGGCCAGCAGGCTGATGCCCGCCAGGCCCGGCACGCGGTTGAGCTGGGCGCCGAGGTTCTTGACGACGACTTCCTGGTTGCCGATGACTTCGTCCACATGCAGGGCCAGCGACGCCTGGGCGCTGCGCACGAGCACGACGTGGGCATGGCGGCCGTGGGTGTGGCCACGACCGACATGGCCCAGCAGGCCGCCCAGCCAGTAGAACGGCATCTCGACACCGCCATGCTGCAGCTTGCCGGTGGCATAGGCCTGCTCGACCGCCTCGACCGGCACGCGCTGCACAGAGGCCATCAGCGCCGCCGGCACAGCGACGACCTGGTCCGCGCTCTGCAGCAGCACGATCTGCGTCAGCGCCGTCGTCAACGGCAGGCGCAGCAGGAAGCTGGTGCCCTGCCCGGCCGTCGACGTGGTTTCAATGCTGCCGCCCAGCGTGCCGACCTCGGCGCGCACGACGTCCATGCCGATGCCGCGGCCGCTGAGTTCGGTGACCTGGCTGGCCGTCGAGAAGCCCGGCGCGAAGATCAGGCGCTGCAGTTGGGCTTCGTCGGGCGCGTCGTCGGGCGAGATCAGGCCCAGCTGCAGGCCGCGCTCGCGGATGCGGGCGAGGTTGAGGCCGGCGCCGTTGTCCGAGAAGTTCAGCAGCACCTCGTTGCCATGCTGGCCGACGTCGATGCGCAGCGTGCCTACCGGGTCCTTGCCGGCCGCGGCACGCGCCTCGGGCGACTCGATGCCATGGGCGACGCTGTTGCGCAGCAGGTGCTCGAAAGCGCCGGCCGTGCGCTCCAGCACCGAACGGTCCAGCTCGGTCTGGCCGCCGGTTATCTCCAGCCTGACCTGCTTGGCGCCGTCGCGGGCAGCCTGGCGCACGACGCGGTGCATGCGCTCGCCGACGGAGTCGAACTCGACCAGCCGGGTGCGCAACAGGTCGTCCTGCAGCTCGCGCGTCAGCCGCGACTGCGCGGCCAGCTCGTCTTCGCCGGTCTGCACGTTGCGCCCCAGCGCGCGCTGCAACGTGGCAACGTCGCCGACCGACTCGGCCAGCATGCGTGTCAGTTCCTGGAAGCGGGTGTAGCGGTCGAACTCCAACGGGTCGAACTCGCGGCCGCCCTGCTGCGCCAGCTCCTGCTGGGTGTGCATCTGGGCCTCGGCTTGCAGCTCCAGCTCGCGCAGCTGGGTGCGCATACGCTCCAGGTTGTCGTCCAGGTCCAGCAGCGCGCTCTTCATCTGGGCCAGCTCGGACTCCATGCGCGCGCGGCGGATGCTGACCTCGCCGGCCTGCGTGGCCATGCGTTCCAGCAGGCTGCCGCGCACGCGCACCTGAGCCAGGCCGATCGCCAGGTTGTCGCTGCCGGCGGCGATCTCGGCGCCATCGGTGAAGCGGCTCCAGTCGATCTCGCGGGCCGGCTCGGCAGGCCTGTCGGCCGTGGCGGGCGGGGCCGGCGACGCCTCGACCGGGACCGGGACCGGGACCACGGGCCGGGCTGCCGGCGCAGGTGGTGGTGGTGCGACGGTTGTGGGCGCTGGCGGCGATGCGGCGGCCGTCAGGCTGCGGCCCAAAGCCTCGAAGGCATGCTCTAGCGCATCGCCCTCATGCTGCAGCGCCTGGACCTGAGCGTGGTCGGCACTGCCGGCACGCAGCAGCGCCTCGATGGCCGACTCCAGGTGGTGGGCCTGCTCGCCCAGACGCATGGCGCCAGCGAGGCGAGCGCCGCCCTTGAAGGTGTGCAGGGCACGCATGCAGGCGTCGGAGCGGCCCAGCTCGCCCGGATGGGCCAGCCAGTCGCGCAGCGCGCCGTGCAGTTGCTGCAGCAGGTCGCGGCCCTCTTCCTCGAAGATGGGATAGAGGTCGGGCTCGATGTTGTCGGGCAAGCCTGGCTCGGGCTCGGGCTCGGGCTCGGGTGCGGGCTCCACGCCCAGCAGCGGCTCTGGTGCGGCTTCGACAAACTCGGTCAACTCGATGGACTCATCCAACGGCATCGCGATGACGGCTTCGACGGGCAGTCCGTCCAGCTCGGAGGCGGCAGTGAGCGACTCCTCTTGCGGCTCGTAGGCATGCAGGCGGCTGACGACCTCGGGATCGTTTGGCTTCAGGAAGCCGGCTGCGAACTGGTGCAGCAGTCGACGGATGTCGTCGGCGGCTCGCACGAACAGCTCGGCTTCTGCCTCCTCGTGCCGCACGGCGCGCTGGGCACGGCCCAGTGCATGCTCGAGCTCGCGAGCCAACGCGGACAGTTCTTCGTAGCCAACCGTCGCCGCATTGCCGGCCAGCGCATGGGCCAGGGCCTCGCAGTTCGGCGGCACCCGCGGGTTCAGCTCGGCCGCCCATTCGGCCAGGCCCATGGACAGCTTGCGCGAGAGCTCGTCGGCCTCGTTCAAGAAGATGTTGAAGAGGGCGATGCTGATGCGCAGCGGTCCGATGAGCTTGAAGCCCTCCTCCGGGTCCACAGGCGCCGGCTCAGGTGTCGCCGCGTTGTCCACCACCAGCCGTGGCAAGGCCAGTGTGACCTCCTCCGGCCTGGGCGGCGCTTCAGCCAGCGCCTCATCGACCGACACGACGGCATCGGGCTCATGGTCCAGGTCGAGGATGACGCCGAAATTGGCCAGCGTCTGCTCCTCCCTTGGCGGCGCGGGCGGCGGTTCGGCCGGCACGTCGAGGGCAGCGGCGAGGTCCATGGTGGGCTCGTCGTCCAGCCATTCGGGCGCGTCGAGGTCCAGCGTCACCTCCGGCACCGGCAGCGGCACCTCGGCGGGCGGCGCGTCCAGCTCGAGCACGAAGTCGGGCGCCAGCGCCGCCTCCATCTCGACCACTTCGGCAGCAGCCTCGGCCCGCTCGGCGGACTCGGCGGGCTCCGGCATCGGTGCCATGGCCGGGGCTTGCGCAGGCCAGTGCAGCGGCAGGGGCTGGCCCTGCAGGCGCAGGGAATCGGCGCTGCGGCGCAGCGGGTCCGGCAGGCTGTGGCCAGGCGCGGTGCCGGCAATCTGCTGGCGCCAATGGTCGAAATAGTCCAGTGCCTCGGCCGTAAAGCCCAGCAGGGCCGCATCGGCCTGCGGGCCGGCCTCGGCGAGGCGGGCGTTGTAGAGCTGCTCGCAGGCCCAGGCGCCTTCGCCGAAGTCGTCCAGGCCCACCATGCGGGCGCTGCCCTTGAGCGTGTGGAAGGCGCGGCGCACGACGGTGAGCTGACCATGGTCGGCCGGCTGCTGGCGCAGTTCGGCCAGCGCGGTACGCGCGTTGGCGATGACCTCGTCAGCCTCCTCCAGGAAGATCTCGCGCATCTCCGGGTCGTCGGCGACGCTGGGCGCCGGCGGCGCGACGACCGGCGCGGGCTGCGACAGGTCGACGTCGGGCAAGCTGAGGTCGGGCAGGTCCATGCTGCCCAGATCGACATGCAGGGGCTGCGTCGCCTCCAATGCGGGCGAGGCCGGCGGCTCGGCGTCGAGGTCGACGTGGAAGCCACTGGCCTCGAAGTCGGGCAGCTCGACCGCGCCTTCGCGGCGGCCCATGACGGCGTCCAGACGACCCGTGGCCTCGTCAAACCGGAACATGCGCTTGGCCAGGGCCGGCTGCACGCTGAGCATGTCGATGAGGAAGCCCAGGGCGCCAAGGTTGTTGGCCAGGCGCTCGAAGACATCGCGCGCACCAGGGCGGTTGAAGTCGATCTCGGTGTTGGCCAGGCCGTCGACCTCGTCGCGCATGCGCACGGTGGCCTGGGCGGCCTGGTCCAGGCCCAGCACGCTGAGCACGCCGCGCATGGCCTGCAGCTGTCCCGGCACGGGGATCAGCAGCTCGCGCTGCGTCGGGCTGCGGAAGTACTCGTCGCATTGCCGCTCGATGTCCGCCAGGCTGGCGCGCAGCTCGTGCACGACGCTGCCCAGCGTCTGGCGGTCGGAGACCCGGCGATACAGGTCCTCCATCCAGTCTTCCAGCGGCTCCGCCGCCTGCCCATGGGCGACGGCCTCGACGCGGCGCGCCAGGCGGCGCACGCGGTCGGCCTGGTCAGGCTGGTCGAAGGCGGCATCCTCTAGCGCGGCTTCGACGTAAAGCAGGCTGGTGGCGACCTCCATCGCCAAGGCCGGCGGCGGCGCCGCACGCGAGCGCAGCGTCGCGACGACAGCGCGCTGCAGCGTCTGGGCCAGCACCTCTCCGCTGGGGAAGAGCCGGGTCAGCGAGTCGGCCAGCGCGGCAAACTGCTCGTCCAGGCCGCCCAGCCGGTGCTGGTCGCCCTCGGCAGCGCTGGACCAGCCCTCCTTGGCGGCCAGCACGCGGCGCTTGGCCTGCGCGACCCAGGCGGGATCGATGCGGCCCAGGCTGGCGTCCTCGTAGTCGCCAGCCTGCTCGTCGGTCAGCCGGTAGGCCTCATGCACGGCCGTCAGGCGCGGGCCGGCGCCCTGGCTGACGCGGCATTGGGCGCAGAAGAAGAGCAGATCCTGGGCCAGGCGTTCACGCGCGGGGTCCGCCTGGTCGCCCTGGCCGCTGGCACCGACCTTGCGCAGCTCGTGCAGCAGCTTGGAGCCCAGGCGCTTGGTATACGCGTCGCTGTCCAGCAGCTTCAGCGCCAGGCCCTCGAAGACTGCGGCGGCCAGTTGCCACAAAGTACGCGAGGTGCCCTCCGGCAGCGCGGCGGCAAGGCCGGCGCACAGGCCCGACAGGTTGGCCGCATGCGTGGAGCTGGGCTCGCGCATATGGCGCAGCAGCGCGGCCTCGAAGGGCGCGCGCACGGCCTCGGGTGAACGCGGCGGCGCACCGGCCTCCAGCGGGATGCTGCGCCAGGCCCAGTCGAAGGGCCACAGGTCGGCCGGGTGGATGCGCTCGACGCCGTTGAGCTGCTGCAACGCACGATAGCTCGGGTAGAGGGACAGCGGCGAGGCCTTGTTGCCGGCCAGCAGGCGGGCGACATAGGCCAGCAGCGCGAAGTCGGCCCGCTCTATGGTGTCGACGGTGCTGGCCTCGATCTCCAGCGGCCGCTCGGCCAGTCGGGCCACGGCCATCTCGGCGGCTCGCAGCACGCCGGCGCCGGCCGGCAGGCCCACCATGGACAGCACTCCGCTGACCTGGTGCAACTGGGCCGCTGCCTGCTGCAGCGGCGCGCTGGGCTGGGCATCGGCACCAAAGGCGGCGAGCCGGCTGTCGCCGCCATCGCGCACGAGGCGGCGCAGGGTCTTGTGTACCGACTCCAGGGAACGGCGCAATTCCTCCTGGACCCAGGCCAGCGGGCTGAGGTCGACCGGGAATTCGGAGTCGCGCAGGGAGCTGTCCATGCGGTGGGCTTTCTGCTCGGTGCGGGGGGCCGGTCAGGCCACCTTGAATCGGGACACGGAAGTACGCAGCGCTTCGGCGGAGCGGGACAGCTCATGCACCATCTGGGCGGTGGAGCGCGTGCCCTCCGAGGTCTGCTCCGTCACCGCGAAGATGTGCTGGATGTTGGAGGCCACGTCGTTGGCATGCGCCGCCTCCTGCTGGGCCTGCGAGGAGATGCGCACGATCAGCTGGTCCAGTTGGCGCGACACGCTGTCGATGTCTTCCAGCGCCTTGCCGGCCGCGTCGGACAGTTGCGTACCCTCCACCACGCCACGCGTCGAGCGCTCCATGGCGGCCACGGCGTCGTGGGTGTCGGTCTGAATGGTCTTGACCAGCGCGGCAATTCGGCGCGTCGCGTCGCCGGAGCGTTCCGCGAGGCGCTGCACTTCCTCCGCAACCACCGAGAAGCCGCGGCCCGCCTCGCCGGCGGACGCGGCCTGGATGGCGGCGTTCAGGGCCAGCACGTTGGTCTGCTCGGTAATGTCCGAGATCAGCTCCGTGATCTCGCCGATTTCCTGCGACGACTCGCCCAGGCGCTTGATGCGCTTGGAGGTCTCCTGGATGGAGTCGCGGATGGCGTTCATGCCGGCGATGTTGTTCTGCATCGCGGACAGGCCCTGCTCAGCGGCCTGACGGCTCTTGCGCGCCACCTCGGCCGTCGTCTGCGCGTGGGCGGACACCTCGGTGATTCGGTTCGCCATGCCCAGCACGGCCTCGCCGGTCGCTCGGATCTCGTGCAGTTGCTCCTTGGAGGCGGCCAGCAGGTCGGTGGAGGTCTGGTCCACCGCGCCGGTCGTGTCCGTCACGCGGGCGGCCGTGGCCTGCACCTGGCCGACCAGGTTGCGCAACTCCTCCACCGTGTAGTTCACTGAATCGGCGATGGCGCCGGTGATGTCCTCCGTCACCGTCGCCTGCTGCGTCAGGTCGCCCTCGGCGACACTGGCCAGCTCGTTCATCAGCCGCAGAATGGCCGCCTGGTTGGCGTCGTTGACGCGCTTGGCCTCCTGCTCCTGCGCCTCGGCCTCGCGCTTCTGTGCCTCGGCGAGCGCCGCGCGCTCGGACTGGTCGGCCACGAAGAGGCGCAGGAAACCGACGGCGCCTGCGACCAGCGCAATCAGCGACAGCGCCAGCGCCAGGATCAGGCCCCAGCCGGCACCGCCGGACTTCTCCAGCTCACCGGCGACCTGCTCCAGGCCTTTGCGCAGTGGCTCGGAGTCGTTCAGGATGGCCGTCTGCGCCTCGCGCGCAGACACCAGGCCCTGCAGGTTGCCCAGGATCGCGGAGGCCTGGGTGCGGGTCTGCTCGTACTGCTTGAGCAGGGTCTGCAAGCGCTCCTTCAGCTGCGGGTCGCGCGCGGCGTTCAGGCGCAGCTCGGGGCTGCCGCTGATCAGGGCCTCGGTGATGAGCTTGAAGGAATTCAAGTCCTTGCCGAGCAGGAACACGGCCTCGGGGCTGACGCCCTCCTGGGTCAGGAACTCGTTGGCGCTCTTGCCGATGCGCTGGGTCAGCATGACGAGCTGGCCGACCGCGGAGACCTCGCCGGCAGAGGAGCCGATCTGAAGGGCCTGCGACGACACGGCCTCCGCACTTTCCAGCAGGTCGCTGGACTGGCGGTTGATGGCACGCAGCGCCTGGCCCACCTGGGTCAGGATCTTTTCCTGCGCCTGCACGACCTTGCCGTTCTTCTCCGCGCGCTCGACCAGTGGCTTGAGGGTGTCCAGCGTCGGCTGCACGGCGGCCGGCGCGATGGCCAGGTCACCCTCGCCGGTGCTCAGGTTGTTGACGACGCCACTCAGCGTGCTGACCGACTCGCGCAGCTCCGCGAAGGCTGCCGGGTTGCCGACCAGTGCCGCGGACACGGACTTGGCCATGCGCTGCGAATGCATCAGCGCCTGGCCGGAGGCGCGCACCTGCGCCGCGCTGCGGTTGGACGACGCCAGCACCAGGCTGACGGAGACGGCCGTGCCGATGAAACCCAGCGCCACCAGGCCCGTCAGCACGCGCTGGCGGTGGCGGCCGAAGAACCCGCCTGGCTTCCCTGCGGGGGCCGCGGGCGGCAGTTGCGTGGGGTCGGCCGCCTGCGTCGTCGGCGCGAAGCTCATCGCGCCGCTGGGCGGGAACTCGCTGATCGGCCCCGGCTCGGATGGCAGGGCCTGCGAGATGATGGACGGCATCTCGGCGCGCGTGTGGATCTCGTCGCCAACAAGGGTGGAGTCGGCATGGTGGCCGGCATCGAAGCCAGCGTTGGCGCGCGAATCGAGGGTCGTGTCGACACTTTCCGGTGGCACCAGCGGCTGCTCATCGGCTTCGGGCTTTCCCCTGAGTTTGTCCAGCAGGCTCATCTCACCCTCGTCCTTCAGTGTTTGTGATGTCCGCGCTCGCGCGCGGCATGAAGCTTGGAAACAGAGCGCGCATCAGGCGACGATGTGCAGGAAGTCCTCCTGCCGCGACAACGCCTCGAGATTGATCTCCTGCCAGGGGCGTCCGGCCTCGTCGCGGTGCAGCGCGCCGGCAAAGCGCGGCAATGGCCCGGCCGGCTGCTGGGTGGCAAGCGGCAGCTGCTCGTCGCTGCGCAGGCCGGCCAGCCGGTCCACGAGCAGCGCGCAGTTCAGGTTCAGGTCGCTGCCCAGCGACACCAGGCGGCTCTGCGTCGGCACGGCGCGGCCGGGCGCGGGGTCTCGCAAGCCCAGGTACACGGCCAGGTCGACCACCGTGAACAGGCCGCCGCGCAGGTTGGCCACGCCGGCCAGCCAGGGCTTGGCATAGGGCACCGCCTTGATGGGCACGGGGGCGAAGATCTCGCTGGCCTGCTTGAGCGAGAACAGCAGACCCACGCCGGCGCATTCCACGGCCAGCCAGTTCGCGATCAGCGTCTGCTCGCGCGCCGCCTGCATGCGCTCCGCCAGGCGCTGCTGCAGTTCGCGGAGGGCGGTCTTGTTGGCCATCAACGCCGCCCGGCCGCCGGAAGGCGCTGATTTGCCCCTTCGGGGAGCGATAAGCGAACTGAGCGTGCGGGCTGCATCACGGGATCAGCCCAGGGCCTTGATCTTGGCGAGCAGTTCCTCGGCCTTGACGGGCTTGACGACGTAGTCGCTGGCGCCCTGGCGCATGCCCCAGACCTTATCGGTTTCCTGGCCCTTGCTGGTGCACATGATCACGGGCACGCCGGCGTAGCGCTCGTCGCGGGTGATGGCGCGCGTCAGCTGGAAGCCATTCTGGCCGGGCATGACAACGTCCATCAGGATCAGGTCGGGCTTGGCCTCGGCCAGGCGCTTCATGGCCTCATCGCCGTTCTCGGCGGTGCGCACATTGAAGCCGCGCTTGCCCAGCATCTCCGACAGCGCGTGCAGCTCGGTCTTGGAGTCGTCGACCAGCAGGATGTTGTGAATGCTCATGGCGGTTCTCTCTCGATGGGCGCCGCTCAGGGCCGGTGCTGCAGCACCGCCTGAAGCAGCTGGTCCTTGGTGAAGGGCTTGGTCAGGTAGTCCTGCGAGCCCACCATGCGTCCGCGGGCCTTGTCGAAGAGGCCGTCTTTCGACGACAGCATGATTACCGGCACTCCCGAGAACTGCGGGTTGCGCTTGATGATGGCGCAGGTCTGGTAGCCGTCCAGACGCGGCATCAGGATGTCGCAGAACACGAGATCGGGATGGAAGTCGCCCAGCTTGGCCAGCGCATCGAAGCCATCCTCAGCCAGGGCCACCTCGTGACCGCCCTGCTTCAGGAAGATCTCCGCGCTGCGACGGATGGTGTTGCTGTCGTCGATGACCAGGATGCGGGTGGGTCCCGCACCGGAAACTTGCTCGTTCAAACGTCGTCTCCTGGGAACTTCAGCTCGAGGCCAGGCCCATTCGGCCGCCTGTGAGGCAGGGTCAGATGCGCACCATCTCGAAATCTTCCTTGCGTGCGCCGCAATCGGGGCAGGTCCAGTTCATGTCGACATCGGCCCAGGCCGTGCCGGGCGCAATGCCATGCTCGGGATCGCCCGCAGCTTCGTCATAGATCCATCCACAGATCAGGCACATCCAGGTACTGGGTTCGCTCACGGTGCTCAGAGTTTGCTCACTACAATCAAATCATTCTAGCCAGGGCCCGAGAGCGCAATGCTGAGGGCAAACGCCTGTGCCCAGGGTCTCGCAAGCGCCCTTTTAGCGGCAGACTCCACGCTTTGCGGCAGCTCCTCGTCCGCGCCCGCCATGACTTCCCCATGAGCCCAACACCCAACCCCACCGACCCCGAGGTCGATGCCCCCCAAGACGAACAGGAAAGCCCGCCGCCGGCCTGCGTGCTGAGCTTCAACGCCAGCGACGCCTCCGGCGCGGGCGGCCTGGCCGGCGACGTGGCCACGATCGCGGCCATGGGCGCGCATTGCCTGCCCGTCGTCACCGCGATCGTGCTGCGCGACACCGCCGAGGTCTTCGAGCATGAGAACCTCGACGCCGACACGGTCGCCGAACAGGCCCGCCACATCCTGGAGGACGTGCCCATCACGGCCTGGAAGGTCGGCTTCCTCGGCAATGCAGAGGCGGTCAGCGCCGTCGCCGAGGTGCTGAGCGACTACCCGGACGTTCCGCTGGTGACCTACCTGCCTTCGGTCGCCTGGATCGACGAGGACGAGCAGCAGAGCTACCTGGACGCGCTGCGCGAGCTGGTGCTGCCGCAGACGGCCGTGCTGGTGGGCAACCACAAGACCATGACCGACTTCCTGTTGCCTGACTGGGACAGCGAACGCAGTCCCTCGGCGCGCGAGCTGGCGGTGGCCGCCGCACAGGCCGGCGCCCAGCATGTGCTGGTGACCGGCGTGCAACTGCCCAACCAGTACGTGGACAACGTGCTGGCCAACGCGCAAGGCCCCATTACCGGCGAGAAGTTCGAGCGCTTCGAGACCGCTTTCGTCGGCGCGGGTGACACGCTGTCGGCGGCGCTGGCGGCGCTGCTGTCGGTGGGCGCCGAGCTGCACTCGGCCGTCAGCGAGGCCCTGTCCTTCCTCGACCAGTCGCTGGACGCGGGCTTCCGCCCCGGCATGGGCAACGTCATTCCCGACCGCTTCTTCTGGGCCTTGCCCGCGGCGGACGAGGACGGCGGCGAGCCGCCCGACTTCGAGCCCGATCCCGAACCAGAGCAGCCGCCAAAAACGCCGCGGCGCATGCATTGACCTCCTGATTTCCCTCTCATGGCCAGCAATTCCGAGCTCTTCGAGCGTGCCGCCCGCGTCATTCCCGGCGGCGTGAACTCCCCCGTGCGCGCCTTTCGCGCCGTCGGCGGCACGCCGCGCTTCATCGCCCGCGGCGAGGGCGCCTACATCGTCGACGCCGAAGGCAAGCGCTACATCGACTACATCGGCTCCTGGGGGCCCATGATCCTGGGCCACGGCCATCCGGCCGTGCTGGAGGCCGTGCAGCGAGCGGCCATCGAGGGTTTCTCCTTCGGCGCGCCGACCGAGCGCGAGATCGAACTGGCAGAAGAGATCCTGAAGCTGGTGCCCAGCATGGACCAGGTGCGCCTGGTCAGCTCCGGCACCGAGGCGACGATGAGCGCCATCCGCCTGGCGCGCGGCGCCACCGGCCGGCACAAGTTCATCAAGTTCGAGGGCTGCTACCACGGCCACACCGACGCGCTGCTCGTGAAGGCCGGTTCGGGCCTGGCCACCTTCGGCCACCCCACCAGCGCCGGCGTCACGCCCGGTGCGGCGGCGGACACGGTCGTCCTCGAATACAACAACGTCGAGCAGCTGGAGGCCGCGTTCGCCGAGGCAGGCCATGAGCTGGCATGCGTCATCATCGAGCCCATCGCGGGCAACATGAACTTCGTGCGGGCATCGCTGCCCTTCATGACGGCGCTGCGGCGCCTGTGCACCCAGCATGGCGCGCTGCTGGTGCTGGACGAGGTCATGACGGGCTTCCGCGTCGGCCTGGGTTCCGCGCAGGCTCATTACGCCCGGCTCATCCCCGGCTTCGCGCCTGACATCTCCACCTTCGGCAAGGTCATAGGCGGCGGCATGCCGCTGGCTGCCTTCGGCGCCAAGCGCGAGGTCATGCAGCATCTGGCGCCGCAGGGCGGCGTCTACCAGGCCGGCACCCTGTCGGGCAACCCGGTGGCCACGGCCTGCGGCCTGGCGACGCTGCGCGAGATCCAGAAACCCGGCTTCTTCGAGTCGCTGTCCGCCAAGACGCGCCAGCTCGTCGATGGCCTGAAGGCCGTGGCCGCCGAGAACGGCGTGCCCTTCAGCGCCGACTCCGAGGGCGGCATGTTCGGCTTCTTCCTGCTGCCAGAGCTGCCGCAGAACTACACGACGGTCATGACGACCGACAAGGAGCGCTTCAACCGCTTCTTCCACGCGATGCTGGATGCCGGCATCTATCTCGCGCCGGCCCTGTACGAGGCGGGCTTCGTGTCGGCGGCGCACAGCGCGGCGGACATCGACGCGACGCTGGCGGCCGCACGCACCGCCCTGCGCTGACATGCATCTCCACATTCTCGGCATCTGCGGCACCTTCATGGGGGGCCTGGCGGCGCTCGCGCGCGAGGCCGGCCACCGCGTGACCGGCTGCGACGCCAACGTCTACCCGCCCATGAGCACCCAGCTCGAGGCGCTGGGCATAGAACTCATCACCGGCTTCGGCGCCGAACAGCTGGAACTGAAGCCGGACGTCTTCGTCATCGGCAATGTCGTCACACGCGGCGAGCGCTTTCCGCTGATGGAGGCCATCCTCGACGCGGGCCTGCCCTATGTCTCGGGCCCGCAATGGCTGGCCGAGCATGTGCTGCAGGGCCGTCATGTGCTGGCGGTGGCCGGCACTCATGGCAAGACGACGACGACGTCCATGCTGGCCTGGGTCCTGGAGCACGCCGGCCTGAAGCCCGGCTTCCTGGTGGGCGGCGTGCCGCAGAACTTCGGCGTGTCGGCACGCCTGGGCGAGGGCAAGGCCTTTGTCATCGAGGCGGACGAATACGACACCGCCTTCTTCGACAAGCGCAGCAAGTTCGTGCACTACCGCCCGCGCACGGCCATCCTGAACAACCTCGAGCACGACCACGCCGACATCTTCCCCGACCTGGCCGCCATCGAGACGCAGTTCCATCACCTCGTGCGCACGGTGCCGGCCAGCGGCCGCCTCGTCGTCAACGCCCGCGAGGAGGCGCTGCAGCGCGTCATCGCGCGCGGTTGCTGGAGCGAGGTGCAGCGCTTCGGCGCCAAGAAGGAGGAGGCCGGCATGCTGCGGGCCCGCGGCGAGCCGCAGTCCTTCGATGTGCTGCGCGGCGGCCTGAAGGTCGCGCGCGTCGAGTGGGGCCTCATCGGCGAACACAACCAGCTCAACGCGCTGGCGGCAATCGCCGCAGCCGAGCATGTGGGCGTGCCGCCCGAGCAAGCCGCCGCCGCGCTGGCCGAGTTCCAGAACGTGCGTCGCCGCATGGAGCTGCGCGGCGAAGTGAGACGTGAAGGCGGCGTCATCAAGGTCTACGACGATTTCGCCCACCACCCGACCGCCATCCGCACCACCATCAACGGCCTGCGTCGCCGCATCGCGCCGGCCGAGCGCATCTTGGCCATCTTCGAACCGCGCTCCAACACGATGAAGCTGGGCACGATGAAGGCCCAACTGCCCTGGGCACTGGAGGAGGCCGACCTGGCCTTCTGCAACCAGCAGGGCTTGAGCTGGGACGCCAGGGAGGCGCTGGCGCCCATGGGCGCACAGGCCGTCGTCGGCGCCGATGTCGATGAGCTGGTGAAGGCGGTCGTCAAGGCCGCCAGGCCGGGCGACCATCTGCTGTGCATGAGCAACGGCGGCTTCGGCGGCATCCACGACAAGCTGCTGGCGGCCCTGGCCGCCTAAGGCGGCCGCCGGCCCGCGGCGCGACGAAACGCTGCCCTGCCGACCATGGGGATTCCAAGCCGCTACGAAGCCTTCTGGGCCGCTGCCGAGCGGGCGCAGGTTGCGCTTGATCGCCATCGGTTCCTGGAAGCCTTCGCATTCGGCGGCAGCGAGCACCTGGCCGCGACGCTGGCCGAGCTGGTGCTCACCGGCGCCAAGCGGGCCACCGCCAGCCTGGCCTGGGTCTACGAGTTCGAGAAGAGGCCGCAGCCCCGTTGCGGCGATCTCAGCATCGTGACGTCCTGGGCCGGCGAGCCGCTGTGCATCATCGAGACGACCGCGGTGGACGTTCTCCCCTTCGATGCCGTGCCCGAGGACTTTGCGAGAGCCGAGGGCGAGGGCGACGGCACGCTGGCGTCGTGGCGGGTCCTGCACACCGAGTTCTTTGCCGGCGAATGCGCCCGCATCGATCGCGTGCCCAGCGCCACCATGCCGGTCGTCTGCGAGCGCTTCCGGGTGGTGTTCCCGCCAGAGGCGCGCTGAGCTTACTTCCCGTACAGCACCATCTGCGTGCAGCGGAACAGGGCCATCGTCTTGCCCGTCTCGCGGTGCGTCACCACCGCGTCCCAGACCTGCGTCGTGCGCCCGCCATGCACCAGCCGCGCCACGCAGTCCACCGTGCCGTCGCGCGCGGTCCCCAGGAAGTTGGACTTCAGCTCCACGGTCGTGAAGCCCACGGCGCCAGCCGGCAGGTGGGCCAGGCAGCCGTAGCCGGCACAGCTGTCGGCCAGCGTGACGACGCTGCCGGCATGCAGGAATCCGTTGGGCGCCATCAGCTGCTGCCGCACCGGCATCTCACCCTGCACCTCCCCGCCTGCATTGGCGGTGACGACGATGCCGAGGTGGTCGGGGAGGTAGGGCGCGGGCGTGCTGGTCATGGAGCTTCCTGGTGCAGAGGCCCGCATGCTAGCGAGCATCGGGACAGGGGGGCCATTGTCGGTTCCGCCCCTCCCACACCACCGGGCATGCGGGTCCGCACCGGGCGGTTCGAGAGCTTGAGGTCATGAGAGCCGGGCGGGCCCAACCGGTCGAAGTAGCCGATGGTCAGCACCGTCCTGAGCAGACCATCACTGTTTCGCCACCAACTCCGGCTGTTGCCCGCCATCCGCTTCGCTACGGTTCGCGCGGCGCCGCGGGCTTTGCGTTCCCGGTAGATCGTGCTTGCCCCCCATTGCCTGAGCTGGATGGCCCGCAGGCGATGGCGCAGCCATTCATCCACCCTCACGCAGTTGCGCTTCGCTTCGTTCGTCGTGATCAACTTACGGCGGGACTTGCACCCGCAGGAGGGCGCTCATGTTGAGCGCACGTGAAAAAGGCCGGCGCAGCGGCCGGCCTTGGTGCTGGGGCTGCGGGCCGCTCAGCTGCGCGTCAGCGAGGCCTTCAGCATCGCGCTCAGCATGTCCTGCATCTCGAGCACATGGGCTCGCGTCTCGACCGACAGGCCCGGCCGGGCGGCCGCCGCACGCAGGTCGTTGACCAGCAGGTTGGCGTGCCAGCGCGCCATCGAGAACGCATCGGCGTAGACCGTCGCGCCATTGGTCGAGCGGTTCAGCTGGGCCTGCAGGCGGCGCAGGTATTCGCGCTGCAGGCTGCGGCGCATGCGGTCGATCTCGGCGCCGGTCTTGAGCTCACTGAAGATCGCGCCCTGCAGCGTGCCATAGACCTCGCTGAGCGAGACCGCGCCCTTGCGCTGGGCCTCGGGCAGGTAGGCGCCCTGCTCGATGAGGCGGCGCGCCGTGTTGGACGACATCAGGCGATCCAGCACGCGGGCCTGCAGCGCGGCGACGCTGTCCGGGATGGACAGCGGCAGGCCGCGATCCCACTCGTTGTAGTCCAGCGTCTGCGTGACGAGGAACTCGGGCTTGAACTTGAACGAGTCGCTGGACATCAGGCCGGCAGCGATGAAGCGCAGAGCCTCGCGCTGCTGCGCGTTGTCCACGGGCTTGAAGGCCGGGCCGCTCGTGACGCCAGGCACCACGCGCTCGGCCAGCATGCCGCCCACGTACTTGCTGACGTTGTGGGCAGCAAGGCCCAACTGGCGGAAGGACGCGGCCACGGAGCGGCGGTTGCGCAGCGGGTCGTCGCCGACTGCGGCCGGGCGCGATTGCACGCGCTCCCACAGCTCCTGGCTGAGCTTGAGGCGCTTCTTGGCATAGGCCAGCGGATCGTCGCCCAGGTCGAACTGGTTGGCGCGCGGGTCGAAGCCGTCGTAGGGGCCGCCGACGCCCTGGTCGAAGTCATCCGCGTAGGCCAGCTTGGGCTCGGTGGAGCGAGCCGCGATGCGGGCCAGCTCGGCCGCTTCCTGCTCGGCAGCGATGGGCTTGTAGGCGTACTCGATTGCCCAATAGTCGTAGGCGCCCAGCGTGGTGTTGGTGAGGGTGGTCTTGGCCTCGCCCTTGAGCGGCAGGTTGTAGGCGTTGTAGTCCATCACCGAGTTGGAGATGCCATGGGCGTCGGTATAGGCCTTGTCCTTCAGCTGGGCCTGGGTGACCGTCGTGGACGACTTGAAGTTGTGCTTGAGGCCCAGCGTGTGGCCCACCTCGTGCATCACCGTGTCCTTGACGACAGCCTGGGCCAGCGCCTCGGCCTCGGGGCCGTCCATCTCCAGGCCGTCGCGCAGGGCCAGCAGGTCCAGTGCGAAGCCCAGTTCCGTGGCCTTCTCGGCCATGTACTGGCAGCGCTGCTCCTCGGCCAGCGCCACGCTGCGCTCGCCCATCCAGCCGTCATGGCCATGGTCCAGCGCGCTGGGCGGCACGTCGTCGACAGCCAGGCGCCGCGAGCCGCGGCCGAAGACGTCGCTCATGCCGATGTCTGCGTCCAGGATCTCGCCGGTGCGCGGGTCGCGGTGGCTGGGGCCGATGGCAAAGCCCACGTCCGAGCCGGTGAACCAGCGGATGGACGCGTGGGTGGCGTCCATGTTGTCCCAGTCGGCGTCATCGGGCTGCTGCTTGGCGACCACGGCGTCCTTGAAGCCGATCTTCTCGAAGGCCTTGTTCCATTCCTCGATGCCGGCCTTGACCGACTCGCGGTACTTGGCAGGGATGTTCTTGTCCAACCAGTAGACGATGGGCTGCACCGGCTCGGACAAGGCCGCGCTCGGGTCCTTCTTCTCCAGGCGCCAGCGGGCCACCATGTGCACGCGCGGGTTGGCCTTGAGATCGTCGCCGAAGTCGCTGTAGCTCTCGGTGAAATGTCCCAGGCGCGGGTCGGCCTGGCGCACGGCGGCCGGCGCCTCGGGCAGCGCGCGGAAGCTGTAGACAAAGCTGAAGAACATCGAGCGCGGGTCCGGCGTGGCCTGGGGCGGCGTCGGCATGGGCACCGGCAGCGGCACCAACGGCGGCGCAGGGATGCGCGCCGTGGCGAAGTGCACGCGCGAGGTCAGCGTCGAGATCTGCGCGTCAGCGCGCGCGGCCTCGATGAAGGAGTTGGCGCGGTCGGGCGCGTAGGGCAGGCGGTAGGCCGCCTCCAGGCGCGTGGAATAGCCGGGGATGTCGCTCAGCAGCAGTCCGCTGGCGTCCACCAGTACGGACTTGCGGTCCGGGTGGTCGGCGCTGGCCACCGGCGTGCCGGCGATCAGGCTGGGCGAGAAGGCCTGCTCCATGGCCAGCTTGCCGGCAGGATTGACGGCACGGAACTTGGTGTTCAACGCGATCAGCTGCACCTGGTTGCCGATGCGGCGCCACTCGGCCAGTTCCTTGCCGATCATCTGGCTTGCATACAGGCCGCGCTCGCCGACGGAGTTCGCGACGTTGACGCTGAACAGGAAGGGCTTGTTGAAGGCGTCCTTGGGAATTTCGATCCAGACCTTCTCGTCCTTACGCCAGATCGGGAACAGGCCCGGCAGCTCCTTGGCGCCCTTGATGACGTCGGCAAAGGGCCTGGGGGCGGCGGCAGCAGCAGCAGCAGCGGGCGCCGAGGCGGCACCGGCGGGCGGGGTCTGGGCTTGAGCAACCGCGGCGAGCGCGAGCAAGGTGGCGGTGGCCAGGGCAGTGCGAGGCATCGGAATCATGGGTAACGGGTCCGAGGATTGGAAAAGGCCGGGACTGTGGCGGGCAGCGACACTCCCGTCAATGGAATTCCCCCTGCGTCGCGGTGGCGCACGGGCCCAATTCAAAACTTCCGTCATGGACCTCACACATCTGCTCTATTTGCATGGCTTTCGCTCCTCGCCGGCCTCGGCCAAGGCGCGCCGCATGGCGGCCTGGGCGGCCGGGCAGCCGGGTCTGAACTTCGCCTGCCCGCAGCTGCCGCCCTCGCCACTCGAAGCCATGGAACTGGTGGCCGGCCTCGTGGCCGGCTGGCCGGCACGGGGCGTCGCCGTCATCGGCAGCTCGCTTGGCGGCTTCTACGCGACCACGCTGGCCGAGCAACCCGCCCACCGCGACTGGCGCGTGGCGGTCCTGAATCCGGCCGTGGACCCTGCTCGCGACCTGTCCCGCCACATTGGCACGCTGACAGCTTGGCACGACCCGGCGCTGAAGTTCGACTTCACGGCCCGGCATGTGGCCGAACTCTCCGCGCTGACGCCGCCCGCGCGGCTGACGAACCCGGCGCGCTATTACGCGCTGATCGCCAAGGGCGACGAGCTGCTGGACTGGCGCGAGATGCTGGCCCGATACGCCGGCTGCGACGGTGAGGTGCTGGAAGGCAGCGACCATGGCCTGACGGACTTCGAAGATCACTTGGCCGGCGTGGTCGGGCACCTGCTGGCGTAAGGGACAATCGCCCGCTTATGTTTGCGCTGTTTGATGACGCCGGGAAATTCCTCGCCGGCCGGGTGATGTCCGAGGCCGACGCCTCGCTGCAGGTGGAACTGGACTCGGGCAAGCGGGTCAAGGTCAAGGCCGCCAATGTGCTGCTGAAGTTCGAGCAGCCGGCGCCCGCCGTGCTGCTGGCGGAGGCCCGCCAGTTGGCCAACGACATCGACCTCGACCTGGCCTGGGAGTTCGCGCCCGAGGGCGAGTTCGGCTTCGCCGACCTGGCACGCGACTACTTCGACGCCAAGGCCGGTGTCGCGCAGCAGGCCGCCGCGCTGTTCCGCCTCTACGACGCGCCGCACTACTTCCGCCGCGCCGGCAAGGGCCAGTTCAAGAAGGCGCCCGAGGAAACGGTCAAGGCCGCGCTGCTGGGCATAGAACGCAAGCGCCAGCAACAGCTGCAGATCGAGGCCTGGGCCGAGGAGCTGTCCAGGGGCGCCTGCCCCCAACCCATCCAGGACCAGATCTACAAGATCCTCTTCAAGCCCGACAAGAACGGCCCCGAGTACAAGGCCGTCGTCGAGGCCAGCAAGCGCTCGCACAAGGCACCGCTGGACCTGCTGCAGGCCGCGGGCGCCATCACCAGCGCCTACCAGTTCCACTGGAAGCGATTCCTGTTCGAGAACTTCCCCAAGGGCACTGGCTTCCCGGCCCTGAGCGCGCCGGAGATCAAGGAAGAGCTGCCGCTGGCGCCGGTGCGCGCCTTCTCCGTCGACGACTCGCAGACCACCGAGATCGACGACGCTCTCTCCGTGCAAGGCCTGGGCACGGGCACGGTGGTCTTCGGCGTGCACATCGCGGCGCCGGGCCTGGCCATCGCGCCGGACTCGGCCGTCGACAAGGTGGCCCGCGAGCGTCTGTCCACCGTCTACATGCCGGGCTGGAAGATCACCATGCTGCCCGACGACGTCGTGCAGGCCTACACGCTGATCGAGGGCCGCGACTGCCCGGCCGTGTCCATCTACTTCACGCTTGACGAGGCGACGTTCGAGGTCAGGGCACGCGAAACCAAGCTGGAGCGCGTGCCCATCGCCGCCAACCTGCGCCACGACAAGCTCGACGGCATCGTCACCGACGCCACGCTGTCCGGCGCGGCGCCGGCCGACTACGCCTTCGCGCCCGAGCTGGCCTTTGCGTGGCGCCTGGCCAAGCACCTGAAGGCGCAGCGCGAGATCGTGCGCGGCAAGCCCGAGACCTTCAACCGCCCCGACTACAACTTCCGCCTCGCCGGCGAGCGCACCGAGGCGCCCAACGGCAGCGAGGCCATCGAGATCGGCGTGCGGGCCCGTGGCAGTTCGCTGGACCTCATCGTGGCCGAAGCCATGATCATGGCCAACTCCGCCTGGGGCGGCTGGCTGGCCGAACTGGGCCTGCCCGGCATCTACCGCAGCCAGGCCAGCCTGGCGCCTGGCATCAAGGTGCGCATGGGTGTCAAGGCGCTGCCCCATGCGGGCATGGGCGTGGCGCAATACACCTGGGCCACGTCACCGCTGCGACGCTATGTGGACCTGGTGAACCAATGGCAGATCATTGCCTGCGCCCGCCATGGCAAGACGGCCGCGCTGGCGGCGCCCTTCAAGCCCAAGGACGCGCAGCTGTTCTCCATCATCTCGGGCTTCGAGTCCGCCTACGCGGCCTACAACGGCTTCCAGAACGGCATCGAGCGCTTCTGGACGCTGCGCTGGCTGCAGCAAAACGGCAGCACCGAGCTGACCGCCGCCGTCATGAAGGACGGCCTGGTGCGCGCCGACGAGCTGCCGCTTGTCTTCAAGGCGCTGGGCTGCGAGGGCCTGCCGCGCGGCAGCCATGTGAAGGTGCGCATCACCGGCCTGGACGAGATGACGCTGGACGTGCATGCGACGCTGATCGAACGCCTGGACGAGGCAGCGGTGGCCGAGGAACCGGAGGGCGACGAGGACGAGCTGGAGGCCGCCGCAGCACCGTTGGCACTGGCCATCGACGTCAACGAGGCCGAGCCGGCCGACGCCCAGAGCTGAGATGCGCCGGCCGAGCACGCTGCAGATCGCGCTCGCGTTTTCGCTCGGCGTGCATGTGGCGCTGCTGAGCCTGCGCATCGCCGCGCCGGAGGCCTTCAACCGCATCTTCCAGGACACGCCGCTGGAGGTGGTCCTCGTCAACACGCGTTCCAGCGAGGCGCCGGCCAAGGCAGCGGCGCTGGCCCAGGCCAATCTCGCCGGCGGCGGCGATCGGGAAAGCGGTCGCGCGACGTCGCCGCTCCCGCCCGCGCGGCAGCGCGAGGTGGGCGACTCGGCCGAAGCGCAGCACTCGCAGATCGCCCAGTTGCAGCAGCAACAGCAGCAATTGCTGACGCAGGTGCGGCGCGAGCTGGCCCTGCTGCCGCCGCCCGACCCCAGGCGCGAGAAGAGCGACGCTGCCGAGCGCGCGCTGGCCGAGAAACGCCGCCAGCTCGTCGAGCTGCTCGCCGAAATCGAGAAGCGCGTCAACGCGGAGAACGCCCGGCCGAAGAAGCGCTATGTCAGCCCTGCCACGCGCGAGGTCGTCTACGCCCAGTACTACGATGGCCTGCGCCGCCGCATCGAGGAGCGCGGCACGCGTGACTTCCCCGAGTCCCACGGCAAGAAGCTCTACGGCGAGCTGACGATGAACATCCACATCGACCACAAGGGCCGCGTCATCGAGACCGAGATCGTCGCTCCGAGCGGCAACTCCACGCTGGACAAGCGCGCCATCGCCATCGTGCAGGCGGCGTCTCCCTTCGGCAATTTCAGCACCGAGATGCTGCGCGGCGCCGAGGTGCTGGTGATCACGTCGCGATTCAGGTTCACGCGCGACGAGGGGCTGGCGACGGCTTTGACGGGACAGCCATGACGGATCGATATGCAGTGGTGGGGAATCCGGTCGAGCACAGCCGCTCGCCGGCCATCCACGCGATGTTTGCGGCCCAGACGGGCCAGGACCTGACGTATGAACGGCTTCTGGCGCCGCTCGACGGCTTCGAGGCGACGCTGCGACGCTTTGCCGCGGCCGGCGCGCGGGGCTGCAACGTCACGGTGCCGTTCAAGTTCGACGCCTTCGCACTTGCCACCAGCCGCAGCGCGCGGGCGGAACGCGCCGGCGCCGCCAACGCGCTGCGCTTCGATGCGGACGGCTGGGTGGCCGACAACACGGACGGCGCCGGCCTCGTCAACGACATCCAGCGCAATGCCGGCCGCCCGCTCGCCGGGCTGCAGCTGCTGCTGGTGGGCGCCGGCGGCGCGGCGGCCGGCGTACTGGGCAGCCTCATCGCCGCCGGACCGGCGCGCATCACCGTCGTGAACCGCACGCTGGACAAGGCGCTGGCGCTGGTGGCCGGCCATGCCGACCTCGGCGTGCCTCTCGCCGCGGCCACACTGGCCGATGCGCCGGCGGCCCAGGACGTCGTCGTCAACGCAACGAGCACCAGCCTCGCCGGTGCCGCCTCTCCGGTGGGCGCCCAGGTGCTCAAGCCCGGCGCGCTGGCGCTGGACATGATGTACGGCCCCAAGGCGCAGGGCTTTCTCGACTGGGCCGCCGCCCACGGCGGCGAGCCGCGTGACGGCCTGGGCATGCTGGTGGAGCAGGCGGCCGAGGCCTTCTTCTTCTGGCGCGGCGTGCGCCCTGACACGGCGCCGGTGCTTGCCGCGCTGAGGGCTTCGTCGTGATCCGCCACGTCGGCCGCCTGCTCGCCGTGCTGGCGCTGGCCACGCTTTGCCTGCAGCTCTGGTTCGCCGGCCGAATCGCGCTGATGCGCTTCATCGCGCCGCAGTCCACCAGCTTCCAGCGCAGCGAGGCCATCCGCCTGCTCGGCGAGAAGCACCAGGTCGCCTGGGCCCAGCAATGGGTGGACGACGCCCAATTGCCGACCACGCTCAAGCGCGCCGTCATCGCCAGCGAGGATGACTCCTTCGCCGACCATGGCGGCGTCGACTGGGAGGCCCTGAAGGGCGCCTGGAAGAAGAACGAGAAGGCGCAGGCCCGTGCCCAGGCACGCGGCAAGACGTCGGCCAAGGTCATAGGCGGCTCGACGATCACGCAGCAGCTGGCAAAGAACCTGTTCCTTTCCGGCGAACGCACGCTGCTGCGCAAGGGCCAGGAGTTGGTGCTGACGCTGATGCTCGAAGGCCTGCTCGACAAGCGCCGCATCCTCGAGATCTACCTGAACAACGTCGAATGGGGCGAGGGCCTGTTCGGTGCCCAGGCCGCGGCGCGCCATTATTTCCACGTCGACGTGGCCCGCCTCGGCGCCTTCGAGGCCGCGCGGCTGGCGGTAATGCTGCCTGCGCCCAAGCGCTTCGAGCGCCAGCCGACCTCGCCCTATGTGATGGGCCGGGCGGGCCTCATCACCGGCCGCATGAACAGCGCCCAACTGCCATGAGTGATTCGGAAGAAATCGCCGCCGCCGCCGCGCGGCTCATCGTCGATGAAGGCATGGACTGGGGCCCCGCCAAGCAGCGCGCCGCCCGCGACCTCGGCGTGCCGCGCGCCGCACTGCCCGGCAACGACGAGGTCGAGGACGCGGTGCGCGAGCACATCGCGATCTTCCACGCCGACACACAGCCGGCCGAGCTGCGCGCGCTGCGCGAGCTGGCTGCGCAGTGGATGGCGAGGCTGGCGGAGTTCCGCCCCCATCTGGCCGGCGCCGTCTGGCGTGGCACGGCGACGCGCCTGTCCAACGTCCACCTGCAGCTCTTCTGCGACGATGGCAAGGCCGCGGAGATCGCGCTGCTCAACCGCGGCCTGAACTTCGACGTGGCCGAGACCACTGCGGGCCGGGGTCGGCCGGTGGACATGCTCGTGCTGGACGTGCCTTGCCCCGCCCTCGGCGAGAGGGTGACGCTGTGCCTGACCATCCTGGACTTCGACGACCTGCGCGGCGCGCTCAAGGCCGACGCCCGTGGCCGGACCGAGCGCGGCGACCTGCCGGCGCTGCAGAAACTGCTGGACGAAGAGACATGAACCCCATCACCCGCCGCCTCATGCTGGCCGGCACCGGACTGGGCGCTGCGGCGCTGGGCGCCGCCTTCGCCTGGCGCCGCATGCACCCGCCAGCCGCCTCCGCCGTGGCCCAGGCCTTCTGGGCACGGCGCTTTCCCGGCCTGGACGGCAGCGAGCTGGCCGTGGCCCGCTGGCGCGGCCGACCGTTGCTCGTCAACTTCTGGGCCACCTGGTGCCCGCCCTGCGTGAAGGAGCTGCCGGAGATCAATCAGTTCTACAACGAGGCCAAGGGCCGCGGTTGGCAGGTGCTGGGCCTGGCGGTGGATCAGGCCGAGCCGGTCAAGGCCTTTCTGCAGAAGACGCCGCTGGACTTCGCTGTCGCGCTGGCCGGGCCGGAAGGCCTGGGACTCGTGCGCGAACTGGGCAATCCGGCCGGAGGCCTGCCGTTTTCCGTCGTCTTCGACGAGACGGGCGAGATCAGCTGGCGCCGCCTGGGCGTCAGCCGGCTGGAAGAGCTCAGGCAGTTGGCCGCGCACTGAGGGCGGGAGGCTCGCAGCCCGTGGGCGCGAGGCTCTCCTGAGAATTTCCCTATCCGGCGGGAAATCGGCCCCAAAACGCGTAAAGTTCGCCCTTCCTCAATTTAGTGGTGACTCCCTAGACGCCAGCGTAGCGGCGCCACCACGTGTTTGATGCAAGTTCTCGTCCTGCATGGCCCCAACCTCAACCTGCTCGGCACCCGCGAGCCCGAGGTCTACGGCGCGCAGACTCTCGCGCAGATCGATGCCGAACTGGGCGCGATCGCCACTGATGCCGGCGCCACGCTGAGCAGCTTCCAGAGCAACCATGAAGGCGCTCTGGTCGACCGCATCCAGGCCGCGCGCACGGACGGCACGCGCTTCATCATCATCAACCCGGCCGCCTACACGCACACCAGCGTCGCCATCCGCGACGCGCTGGCGGCCGTAGCCCTGCCCTTCATCGAAGTTCATTTGTCCAACATCCACCGCCGCGAGGCCTTCCGCCACCACAGCTATGTGAGCGAGCTGGCGGTGGGCGTCATCTGCGGCCTCGGCGCGAACGGCTACCGTCTCGCGCTGCGCCACGCCCTCGAAGTCCTGGAAGCCGGCGCCTGACCCTGCGCGCCGCTTTCTTCCTTCCCCCCCACAACAACAACACAGCCTGGAGCCACGATGGACCTGCGCAAGCTCAAAACCCTGATCGACCTGGTCTCGGAGTCCAATATCTCTGAACTGGAAATCACCGAAGCCGACGGCAAGGTCCGCATCGTCAAGTCCGACCCGGCGGCCGCCGTCGCCGTGCAGCCGGTCTATGCCGCCGCACCGGTCACGCCCGTCGTCACGGCCGCCGCGCCGGGCGCCGCACCGGTGGCTGCAGCGGCAGCGCCGGCCGCCGCCGCGCCCGTCGAGACTGGCCATATCGTCAAGTCGCCCATGGTGGGCACCTTCTACCGCGCCTCCAGCCCCAACGCCAAGCCCTTTGCGGACGTGGGCCAGGCCGTCAAGGAGGGCGAGGCCATCTGCATCATCGAGGCCATGAAGATCATGAACGAGATCGAGGCCGACAAGACCGGCACGATCACGAAGATCCTTTGCGAGAACGGCCAGGCGGTCGAGTTCGGCCAGCCGCTGTTCGTGATCGAGTAAGGACTTCTGATGTTCAAGAAGGTTCTTATCGCCAACCGGGGCGAAATTGCGCTGCGCATCCAGCGCGCCTGTCGCGAGCTCGGCATCAAGTCCGTCGTCGTCTACTCCGAGGCCGACCGTGACGCCAAGTATGTGCGCCTGGCCGACGAGGCCGTCTGCATCGGCCCCGCGCCGTCTGCGCAGAGCTACCTCAGCATGCCGGCCATCATCGCGACGGCCGAGGTGACAGACGCCGAGGCTATCCACCCCGGTTACGGCTTCCTGTCCGAGAACGCCGATTTCGCCGAGCGCGTGGAGCGCTCGGGCTTCACCTTCATCGGCCCCAGCCCCGAGTCCATCCGCATGATGGGCGACAAGGTCTCGGCCAAGCAGGCCATGATCCGCGCCGGCGTGCCCTGCGTGCCGGGCTCCGAGGGCGCCCTGCCCGAGGACCCGAAGGAGATCATCAAGATCGCCCGCTCCGTGGGCTACCCGGTCATCATCAAGGCCGCGGGCGGCGGTGGCGGCCGCGGCATGCGCGTGGTGCACACCGAGGCTGCCCTGGTGCACGCGGTGCAGACGACGCGCGCCGAGGCGGGCGCGGCCTTCGGCAACCCCGAGGTCTACATGGAGAAGTTCCTGGAGAACCCGCGCCATGTGGAAATCCAGATCCTCGCCGACACCTTCAAGAACGCCGTCTGGCTGGGCGAGCGCGACTGCTCCATGCAGCGTCGGCACCAGAAGATCATCGAGGAGGCGCCGGCACCGGGCATCCCCCGCCGCACCATCGAGAAGGTGGGCGACCGCTGCGCCGCCGCCTGCAAGAAGATGGGCTACCGCGGCGCAGGCACCTTCGAGTTCCTGTACGAGAACGGCGAGTTCTACTTCATCGAGATGAACACCCGCGTGCAGGTGGAGCACCCGGTGACCGAGCTGGTCACCGGCATCGACATCGTGCAGCAGCAGATCCGCATCGCCGCCGGCGAGAAGTTGCCGTTCACGCAGCGCCAGATCGAGCTCAAGGGCCATTCCATCGAGTGCCGCATCAACGCGGAAGACCCGGTCAAGTTCACACCCTCGCCCGGCCGCATCACGATGTGGCACGCCCCCGGCGGCCCCGGCGTACGCGTGGACTCGCATGCCTACACGAACTACTTCGTGCCGCCCAACTACGACTCCATGATCGGCAAGATCATCGTCCACGGCGACACGCGCGAACAGGCGCTGGCGCGCATGCGCATCGCGCTGAGCGAGACGGTGGTGGAAGGCATCCAGACCAACATCCCGCTGCACCGCGAGCTGATGGCCGACGCCAAGTTCATCGAGGGCGGCACGAGCATCCATTACCTCGAAAGCTGGATGGCTGCGCACAAGCGATGAGCAACCTCTTCGAACTGGCCCTGGTCTGCCGCGAGGCCGACGTCGAGACCGTCAGCGATGCGCTGATGGAGATCGACGCTCTCGCGGTGTCGGTGGAAGACGCCGACGCCGACACCGACGCCGAACAGGCCTTGTTCGGCGAGCCCGGCATGCCGGCGCCCAAGGCCGGGTGGGAGCGCTCGGTCGTCAAGGCGCTGTTCCCCAGCGAGCCCGAGGCCACCGAGGCCGCGACGCTGATTCTGGCCCAGGACTGGGCGGCCGACGTGCACGTGCAGGCCATCCAGGCCGTACCCGAGCAAGACTGGGTGCGCCTGACGCAGAGCCAATTCGCGCCGGTCGAGATCACGCCCGAGTTCTGGATCGTGCCGAGCTGGCACCAGGCCCCGCCTCAGGCGCAGCGCGTCATGCGGCTGGACCCGGGCCTGGCCTTCGGCACCGGCACGCATCCGACGACGCGCATGTGCCTGCGCTGGATCGCCCGACACGCGCAGCGCTGGCCGCGCGTGCTGGACTATGGCTGCGGCTCCGGCATCCTCGCCATCGGCGCGGCCCTGCATGGCGCCCACGACATCGACGCCGTCGACATCGACCCGGCAGCCATCACCTCCTCGCGCGACAACGCGACGGCCAACGGCGTCACGCTCAGGCCGGGCCTGCCTGAGCTGGCCCGGGGCGAGTACCCGCTGGTCATCGCCAACATCCTGGCCACGCCGCTGAAGCTGCTCGCGCCGCTGCTGTGCGCCCACGTGGCGCCGGGCGGCAACCTGATCCTGGCTGGCATCCTGAGCCGCCAAGCCGACGAACTCAAGGCCGCCTATGAGCCTTGGCTCAAACTCGACGTCAGCGACGAGGAGGAGGGCTGGATCCTGATGACGGCCGAGCGCCCCGCATGAGCCTCGCGACGCGCTGCACCGCCTGCGGCACGATCTTCAGGATCGTCGAGGATCAACTGCGCGTCTCCGATGGCTGGGTGCGCTGCGGTCGCTGCGCCGAGATCTTCGACGCCCGCGAGTTGCTGTTCGACATCGAGCGCGACGCCCCGCCGCCCTGGCCCACTCAGTTCGCGCCGGAGGCGGAGGCGGAGCCTCAGCCTGCACCGCCGCCGCCGGCCCCGGTCTTCGAGCCGCCACAGCCGTGGATGCCGCCGCCCGACCCCGAGCCCCAGGCGGATGCGCTGCCGACGGGCTGGCCGTCCCCGGACATCGCCCGGCACGAGCCGCGCTGGGTCGACGAGGACGCCGCAGCGCCGGCACCATCCCCCACGCCCGAGCCGGCGCCCATCTTGGCCGCGGAGCCCGCGCCCGCGGCGCCCGCCATGCCCGAATTCATGCGGCGCGCCGAGAACAGCGCACGCTGGAACCGGCCCGGCGTGCGCCTGGCGCTGGCGGGCCTGACGCTGCTGCTGGCCCTGCTGCTGGGCCTGCAGATCGTGCTGCACTTCCGCCATGCGATCGCCGCCCTGCACCCGCCGCTGCGCGAGCCGCTGAGGGTCTTGTGCGGCCTGGCGGGCTGCGAGATCAAGCCGTGGAAGCGCATCGAGGCCTTGAGCATAGACGCCACCTCGTTGAACCCCATAGGCAGCGGCAGCTACAGACTCAACCTGGCGCTGCGCAACAAGACCGGCGTGGACGTGGCGGCACCTTCCGTCGAACTGAGCCTGACCGACGCCAACGGCGCACCGCTGGCGCGCCGCGTGCTCGGCCCGGAGGCCATGAGCCCGGCGCTCACGCAGGTCAACGCCGAATCCGAGCAGTCCCTGAGCCTGGTCTTCAGCACCGGCAGCCAGCGCATCAGCGGCTACAGCGTCAACATCTTCTATCCCTGAAGCGAGCGCGCAACCGCGTGCAGCCCGCGGCGGACTGCACGACACGCGCCGAAGACCTCACCGCCGGCAGGCAATGAGGCATGAAGCGCGACCGCGTCGAATTCCAAGGACTCCGCGCCACCCAAACAACAAAAAGCCCGGCACCGACAGATTCGGGCCGGGCCGGCTGGTGTCGCGAGCCGGGCGGCGAAGCGCCCGGTCAGCGAGTCAGCGTATCGCCGGATTAGGGCTTGTTGCCGGTCGGGAAGGGCCAGGCGGCTTGGGGGCTCAGCGCCGTCTTGGCGGCCGGGGCAGCAGCAGCAGGCTTGGCAGCGGCGGCAGGCTTCGCGGCAGCGGCGGGCTTGGCAGCAGCCTTCTTGGGCGCAGCGGCGGCCTTCTTAGCAGCAGGCTTGGCAGCAGCCTTCTTGGGAGCGGCGGCCTTCTTGGGCGCAGCAGCCTTCTTCGCGGCGGGCTTGGCAGCAGCCTTCTTGGGCGCGGCAGCCTTCTTCGCAGCAGGCTTGGCAGCGGCCTTCTTGGGCGCAGCAGCCTTCTTAGCCGGAACGGCCTTCTTGGCGGGTGCAGCCTTCTTGGCCGGAGCGGCCTTCTTCGCGGGCGCAGCCTTCTTGGCCGGAGCGGCCTTCTTGGCGGGTGCAGCCTTCTTGGCCGGAGCGGCCTTCTTGGCGGGTGCAGCCTTCTTGGCCGGAGCGGCCTTCTTCGCGGGCGCAGCCTTCTTGGCCGGAGCGGCCTTCTTGGCGGGAGCAGCCTTCTTGGCCGGAGCGGCCTTCTTCGCGGCGGCGGCCTTCTTCGGTGCGGCCTTGGCCGGGGTCTTTGCAGTTGCCATGGTTTTCTCCTTGATCAAGTGGAAAAGTCACCGTCCCGCACGGACCGGTCCGTGCGGATACGGTTATTCACCGTCCGAGAGTCGCTCAGGAGGAACGCCTCGGTACGGTGAATCGGATCGCCATGCAGCCCCGCCACGTCTAGCGTGTAGATGCGGGTTTCGCTCGGTAACTGCATTGGCCAGTTCTTGATCTTGTTAAGGCTGGGAGATCAATCCCAGCTCAGGGCCCCGCCCGATTGGTACTCGATGACACGGGTCTCGAAGAAGTTGCGTTCCTTCTTCAAGTCGATCATCTCGCTCATCCACGGGAAGGGGTTTTCTTCGTTGGGGAACAGTGCGTCGAGGCCGATCTGCACCGCACGGCGGTTCGCGATGAAGCGCAGATAGCCCTTGAACATCGAGGCGTTGAGGCCCAGCACGCCGCGCGGCATGGTGTCCTCGGCGTAGCGATATTCCAGCTCGACGGCCTTCAGGAACAGCGCCTTGATCTCGGCCTTGAACTCGGCCGTCCACAGGTGCGGGTTCTCGAGCTTGATCTGGTTGATCAGGTCGATGCCAAAGTTGCAGTGCATGGACTCGTCGCGCAGGATGTACTGGTACTGCTCGGCGGCACCGGTCATCTTGTTCTGGCGGCCCATCGCGATGATCTGCGTGAAGCCGACGTAGAAGAACAGGCCTTCCATCAGGCAGGCGAAGACGATCAGCGACTTCAGCAACGTCTGGTCGGTTGCAGGCGTGCCGGTCACGAACTCCGGCTTCATGATCGCTTCGATGAAGGGGATCAGGAACTCGTCCTTGTCGCGGATGGACTGGACCTCGTTGTAGGCGTTGAAGATCTCGCTCTCGTCCAGGCCCAGGCTCTCGACGATGTACTGGTAGGCGTGCGTGTGGATGGCTTCTTCAAAAGCCTGACGCAGCAGGAACTGGCGGCACTCGGGCGCCGTGATGTGGCGGTAGGTGCCCAGCACGATGTTGTTGGCGGCCAGCGAGTCGGCGGTGACGAAGAAGCCGAGGTTGCGCTTGATGATGCGGCGCTCGTCTTCGGTCAGGCCGTTGGGATCCTTCCAGAGCGCAATGTCGCGGCTCATGTTCACTTCCTGCGGCATCCAGTGGTTGGCGCAGGTGGCGAGGTACTTCTCCCAAGCCCACTTGTACTTGAACGGTACCAGCTGATTCACATCGGTCTGGCCGTTGATGATGCGCTTGTCGGCGGCCTTCACGCGGCGCGCGGTGGTGGCTTCGCCGGACAGTTGGGGAGCAGGCATCGAGACGCTGGCAGCTTCGCGCACGGACGCCGAAGCGGGCGTCGCCGAAGGCATGGCCGCGAGAGGTTTCGCGGTGGGGGTATCAGTGGACTTCAGGTCTTCGTCCCAATCCAGCATGGTGTGCTTCCTATCACTTCGAATTATCGGCAGTGCTTGTGCAAATCAACAAGAACTAGCAACGGCTATTTGCATCATTCGCGCAATCTTTGTTGCGCGTGGGCATCGAAAACAAGCGGCGCGAACTTGTCTATACAAGTTCGCGCCGCTGCTTCGATTACTGGCAGGCCTCGCAGCCGGGGTCGTCGATGGCGCAGAACTTCATGTCCGTCGCCGGCAATTCGGACTCGACAACGGGCACCGGCGCGGCCGGTGCAGCGACGACCGGCGCGGCGCCCGACGACACCGCGTTGAGCTGGCCCGAGCGCGTGACCGTGCTCTTCTCGGCCTGCGTCGCGCTGATGGTGCGCAGGTAGTAGGTCGTCTTCAGGCCGCGCTGCCAGGCCAGTTTGTAGGTCTCGTCCAGCTTCTTGCCCGAGGCGCCGGCCATGTAGATGTTCAGGCTCTGCGCCTGATCTATCCACTTCTGGCGGCGCGCACCGGCCTCGATCAGCCAAACGGTGTCGACCTCGAAGGCCGTCGCGTACAGCGCCTTGATGTCGTCGGGCACGCGGTCGATGCGGCGCAGCGAGCCGTCGAAATGCTTGAGGTCCATGACCATCACGTCGTCCCACAGGCCCAGCGCCTTCAGGTCACGCACCAGGGACTCGTTGATGACGGTGAACTCGCCAGACAGGTTGGACTTGACCGACAGGTTGCCGAAGCAAGGCTCGATGGACGCGTCCACGCCGATGATGTTGGAGATGGTGGCAGTCGGTGCGATGGCGACGCAGTTGCTGTTGCGCATGCCGTGGGTGGCGATGCGGTCGCGCAGCGCGCCCCAGTCCAGCGACATCGAGCGGTCCACGTCGACATAGCCGCCACGGGCCTCGGCCAGCAGGTCCAGCGAGTCGATGGGCAGGATGCCACGGTCCCACAGCGAGCCCTTGTACGAGGAATAGCGGCCGCGCTCCTCGGCCAGCTCCGTCGACGCCCAGTAGGCGTGGTAGCAGACAGCTTCCATCGAGCGGTCGGCGAACTCGACGGCGGTGTCGGAAGCGTAGGGCGTGCGCAGCGCATACAGCGCGTCCTGGAAGCCCATGATGCCCAGGCCCACCGGGCGGTGACGCAGGTTGGAGTCGCGGGCCTTCTTGACGGCGTAGTAGTTGATGTCGATGACGTTGTCCAGCATGCGCATCGCCGTGCGCACCGTCTTCTTCAGCTTGGCCTGGTCGATGGCGCCGTCCTTCAGGTGCTGGGCCAGATTGACGGAGCCAAGGTTGCAGACGGCGATCTCGCTGTCATTGGTGTTCAGCGTGATCTCGGTGCACAGGTTGGACGAGTGCACGACGCCCACATGCTGCTGCGGCGAGCGAACGTTGCAGGCGTCCTTGAACGTGATCCAGGGGTGGCCCGTCTCGAACAGCATGGACAGCATCTTGCGCCACAGGTCCTTGGCGGGCATGCGCTTGAACAGCTTGATCTCACCGCGGTCTACCTTGGCCTCGTACTCGACGTAGGCCTTCTCGAAGGCGGCGCCGAACAGGTCGTGCAGGTCCGGGCAGGTGGATGGGCTGAACAGCGTCCAGTCGCCGCCCTCGATGACGCGGCGCATGAACAGGTCGGGAATCCAGTTCGCCGTGTTCATGTCGTGGGTACGGCGGCGGTCGTCGCCGGTGTTCTTGCGCAGGTCCAGGAACTCCTCGATGTCCAGGTGCCAGGTTTCCAGATAAGCGCAGACGGCGCCCTTGCGCTTGCCGCCCTGGTTCACGGCCACGGCCGTGTCGTTGACGACCTTCAGGAAGGGCACGACGCCCTGGCTCTTGCCGTTGGTACCCTTGATGTGCGAGCCCAGAGCGCGCACCGGCGTCCAGTCGTTGCCCAGGCCACCGGCGAACTTGCTCAGCAGCGCGTTCTCCTTCAGCGCCTCGTAGATGCCGTCGAGGTCGTCACTGACGGTGGTCAGGTAGCAGGACGACAGCTGCGAGCGACGCGTGCCGCTGTTGAACAGCGTCGGCGTGCTGGACATGAAGTCGAAGCTGGACAGCACTTCGTAAAACTCGACGGCACGGGCTTCGCGGTCGACCTCGTTCAGCGCCAGGCCCATGGCCACGCGCATGAAGAAAGCCTGCGGCATCTCGATGCGCACGTCGTCCACATGCAGGAAGTAGCGGTCGTACAGCGTCTGCAGGCCCAGGTAGTCGAACTGCAGGTCACGCTCGGCCTTCAGCGCGGCGCCCAGCTTGGCCAGGTCGTACTGGGCCAGCTTCTCGTCCAGCAGCTCGGCCTGGATGCCCTTCTTGATATAGCCGGGGAAGTACTCGGCATAGCGGGCCTGCATCTGGCCTTGAGTGACCTCGCCGCCGATGATCTCGCGGCGGATGGTGTGCAGCAGCAGGCGGGCGGTAGCGCGGCTGTAGCCGGGGTCCTTCTCGATCAGCGTGCGGGCGGCCAGGATGGCGGCCTTGTAGACCTCGTCGATGGCGACGCCGTCGTACAGGTTGCGCATCGTCTCGGCCAGCACCGGTTCCGGCTTCACGTCGGCACCCAGGTTCTCGCAGGCGGACGCGATCAACGACTTCAGCGCACCCAGGTCCAGCGGCACGCGCACGCCGCCGTCCACCACCATCAGCTTGGGCTCGACGGCGCGGGCGGCCTCGCCATGGGCCGCACGCTCCTGCGCCCGGCGCTCGCGGTACAGAACATAGGCGCGGGCGACTTCGTGGTGGCCGCTGCGCATCAGGCCCAGCTCGACCTGGTCCTGTACGTCCTCGATGTGGAAGGTGCCACCGCTGGGCCGCGAACGCAGCAGCGCGCGCACCACGTTCTGCGTCAGCTGCTCCACCGTCTCGCGCACGCTGGCCGAGGCCGCGCCGCTGGTGCCGTGCACGGCCAGGAAGGCCTTCATCAGCGCGACGGCGATCTTGCTGGGCTCGAACGAGACCACGGCGCCGTTGCGCCGGATGATCTGGTAGGCGTGGTAGGTCGTCAGCGCGGGGGCGCCGGGGGCTTGCGCGTCGGATCCAGACGCGACCGGGGAGACCGTGGCGGCCGGGGCACCAGGGTTCGTGGCGGCTTCATGCAGCATGAGGGGATCCTTTATCAAGAAATGACGGGCCAATGCGCGGCAGCAACCCGGAGGCGGGCCAGCGCATCGTGCGTTGCTTCGGTGGGGGTGTTTCGTCCCTGCCGCTCCATTGCCAGGCCGGCATTCCGGCTGGGTCCTCGGGCGCAATGCCGCTGCAGCCAAGCCGCAGCAAACAGCGAATCCGGGGGAGTGGTCATGGGATCGACTGGGTCAGCAGGATATCACGAGGGGACACTATATCTATGGCCAGCACCCCCCTCAAGCACTACCCCTAGTGTCAAACCCGGGCCGTCGGCGGGCCTGAAAACCACCCCTAACGACCACCTGGGGCCGATCAGATCGGGGGTCGGCCTGCTCGGCCCGCATTGGCGCTGGGCTGGCGGGCCGAAGCGGGTCGCGAGGCCGCGCCAATGCTGGGTTTACCGGGCCGTCGCGGCAGCCGCCGCACCGGTCACACGGGATTCAAGCCGGGCAAATCCCGAGACGGGATTTTTCTCTGCCCCTCAGCAATCGCCCGCCGAGATCGCCAGCCGTGCCATGCGGTAGCGGATCTGCCGTAGCGACAACCCGAGGCTGGCCGCCGCCGCGGTGCGGTTGAAGCGGTGCAGTTCCAGCGCACGCAGCAGGATGCCGCGCTCGACCTCGTCGAGATAACGAGCCAGGTCACTGGGCAGCTCTTCCTGCAGCAGCAGCCCCTCGCCCCCAGGCTCGACGGCCAGAGGCGCCTCAAGCGCGGCGAACTGCGACTCGCTGCGGTCCTCGTCCAGCAGTGCCTCGGGCAGGCCGAGGTCGTCGGTGTCTATCCACTCGCCGCCGGCGAGCGCCAGCGCCCGATGCAGCAAGTTCTCCAGCTCACGCACATTGCCGGGGAAGGCGTAGCGCGACAGTGTCTGCAGCGCGCCGTTCGTCAGCCGCGGAGTGGGCGACACGCCGGCGTCCTGCGCGATGCGCGCCAGCACGCGCGCCCCGATCAGGCCGAGATCCTCCAGCCGCTCGCGCAGCGGCGGCACGCGGATCTGGATGACGTTGAGGCGGTAGAACAGATCCTGGCGGAAGCGGCCGGCCGCCACCTCGGCCGCCAGGTCCTTGTGCGTCGCACTGAGGATTCGCACGTTCACCGGGCTTTCGCTCGTCGCACCGACCGGCCGTACCGAACGCTCCTGGATCACGCGCAGCAGCTTGCTCTGCATGGCCAGCGGCAGGTCGCCGATCTCGTCGAGGAACAACGTGCCGCCGTCGGCCGCCTGAAAGAAGCCCTCGCGATCCTCGTTCGCGCCGGTGAAGGCGCCCTTGCGGTAGCCGAAGAACTCAGCCTCCAGCAGGTTCTCGGGGATGGCACCGCAGTTGACCGCGACAAAGCGCTGGCCTGCGCGCGCGCCATGGTCGTGGATGGCGCGCGCGACCAGCTCCTTGCCTGTACCCGACTCGCCCTGTACCAGCACCGGTGCCATGCTGCGCCCGACCTTGTCGATCAGCGAACGCACCGCGCGCATGGCTGGCGACTCGCCCACCAGGCGCAGCGCCGAGGCCGGCGCCACGGCCGGCTTCTGCGCTGCAGCCACCGGCGCCAGCTCGGGCGGTGCCACCCGCCCCAGCGCCGAGCCGACGACGATGCGGAACTGGCGCAGGTCGACCGGCTTGGTCAGGTAGTCATAGGCGCCGGCCTTCAGCGCCTCCACCGCGTTCTCGGCCGAGCCGAATGCGGTGATGACGACGGCCTTCTCCGGCCGGCCCGCCTGCTCCAGCCAGCGCAGCAGCTCCAGACCCGAGCCGTCGGGCAGCCTCATGTCGGTGATGACGGCGCTGTAGGTCGCGGCCTGCAGCTGTGCCAGCGCGTCGGCGACGGAGCCGGCGCTGTCGATCTCATAGCCCTCGCGGAGCAGCGTCAGCTCGTAGAGCGTGCGCAGGTCGGGCTCGTCGTCGACGACCAGCAGGCGCGGCAGCGTGGCAGTAGTCATGTGCGCAATCGGACGCAGAACTCGTTGGCGGCCGCATCGGCGGCGCGGCGGTACTCGATGCGGGCGCCATGGCGCTCGCAAAGTTCCCGGCAAATATAGAGGCCTAGCCCCGAGCCGCGGCTGCGCGTCGAGAAGAAGGGCTCAAAGAGGTGGCGCTCGATCTCCATGGTCACCGGCGCACCGACGCTGCGCACGACGAGGTCCAGCCCCTCGCCCTGGCGCGCCAGCGTGACCCGGATCGCGCCCGGGACTGCGTCGGCATGACGGTGCGCGTTGTCCAGCAGGTTGACGAGGATGCGGCGCAGATGCTCGGCGTCGAACAAGCCCCTCAGCCCCGGCGCCGCGATCTGCAGCAGGAAGCGGCCCTGCGTGCCCGGCGCCACGCCGTTGACCAGGGCCCAGTCCTCGCAGGTCTCCTGCACCAGCGCGCTGACATCCAGGCTCAGTGTGGCGGGCTGCACGCTGGGTGCCAGCTCGCCGACGTCGTCGACGAGGCGCTTGAGCCGCTGCACATTGGACGCCACCATGCGCGTCAGCTGCTCCGCGCGAGCTCCGCTGGCATCCTCGGCCAGCAGTGCATTGGCCTGCGCGATGGCCGCCAGCGGGTTGCGGATCTCGTGCGCGATGCCGGCCGACACCCGGCCCATGGCGGCCAGCTTCTCCTGGCGGGTGCGCGCCAGCAGCTCGCGGTTGTCTTCCACGAACAGCACGCACAACTCCTCACTACCCTCGCGCTGGCGCGTGAAGCGCAGGCGCAGGCGCAGGCTGCGGCTGGCCCCGCCGTCCAGCGGCAGCGCCACGTCCAGCTCCGTCCCCGCCGCGCCGGCGCCGCCGGCATAGGCCTGTTCCAGCGCCTGCACCAGCGGCTGCCAGTCAGCACGGCCGCGCAGTTGCCAGCTCAGCTCGCCGCTGGCTGCGCCGAGCAGCACGCGCGAGGCCGGGTTCATCGCCCGCACGCGGCCGCGCCGGTCGACGACCAGCACACCCTCCTGCATCTCGTCGATGACAAGGCGGTTCAGCAGCTCCTGCTGGCGCGCCAGCGCCAGGCTGCCGCGCGCCGCTTTCTCCTCGCGGGCCAGGCGTGCGCTCAGCTCGCCGGCCAGCAGGCTGACGGCGAACAGGCCACTGCCCACCAGCCCGGCCTGCGTCGTCTTCAGGCCCACGTCCGCGCCCGCCAGCACCGACCAGGCCGCAGCACCCAGCAGGCCCAGCGTCGCCATCGCCGCCGTAGCCAGCGCCAGCAGGCGCGGGCACAGCACGGCCGCCATCAACACCGGCATTACGAACAGCACGCCGTAGTTCACGCCACTGGAATCCAGCGCATGCAGCACGCCGAACAGGATCAGGTCGATGCCGATGGCGCTCCACCAATGCGGGCTGCTGATCCGCGCCAGGTTGCGAGCCGACGCGCCGCGGCGCAGCTGCGGCAGCAGCCACAGCGCCACCGCGGCCGCGGCGTAGGACGCGCTCAGCGCCAGCGTCGAGGCGGCCGGTGATGTGCCCAGCGCCGCGGCGATCAGCTGGGCCGCGATCAGGGCCAGCCCCAGCGCCGCGCGCGCGGCTACGAAGGCGCGATACAGGCGGCCAAAGCTGGCGCTGCCCTCAGCCGGCTCGACCGGCGCGGACTCGACGAACCAGCCGCCCTCTCCCGCCAGGCCGCTCACGCCCGGTCCCGGGCTTCGAAGCTGGCCCGGTGCGCAGTGCTGCAGAACACGCCACCCTTGCCCGGCAGCGCCTCGTCGGCGGGCAGGTGCACGCCGCACTCGGCGCAGCGCAGCATGGCCTGCGGCGCAGCGGGCGGCGGCGTGCGCGACTCGGGCTCGCGCGGCCGGGCACGCCTGGCGCCCAGCACGAAGAAGAGGACGCCCAGCAGCAGGAGCAGCAGCAAGTACTTCATGCCCCGCCCCCGTTGACGCCGCGCTGCAGGATGACCTCCAGCACGAAGCGCGAGCCGGCATAGGACAGCAGCAGCAGGGCCGCGCCGGCGTACAGCCAGCGCGTGGCGCGCCGGCCGCGCCAGCCGTAGATGCGCCGACCAACGAGCAGGCCCGTCAGCACCAGCCAGCCCAGCACGGCAAGCAGGTTCTTGTGATCCCAATGCCAGGTCGGCGTGAACCACCAACCCAGGAAGATGGCCAGCGACAGCACGCCGACACCGGCGGCCACGAACTGGAAGGTCAGCCGCTCCAGCTGCAGCAGCGGCAGCCCGCCGGGCTCGGCCTGCTTCTGGCGCAGCCGCGCCTCGGCCCGGTTCATCAGCGCCGCATGCAGTACGGCGACCCCGAACAGACCGTAGGACGCCAACCCCAGCACCCAATGGAGCGGCGCCCAGGGCGACGCCGCCAGCGGCCGGCTCTCGCCGGGGAAGCTCCAGGCCAGCAGCACCGCGGCGGCGGCCAGCCAAGCCAGCACGCGGCGCACGCTGTGCAGAGGCAGGAAGCGGCTTTCGATCAGATAGACGGTCAGCACCAGCCAGATCGTCATCGACAGCGCCGGCGCAAAGCCGAAGCGCGCGCCGGGGGTCGTCAGGCCGTAGCCGCTGATGTCGATGAACAGGGCCGCGAACTGCGCCGTCCAGCCCAGCGCCATGGGCGGCACCGAACGCAGCGGGCGCCGCACGACGGCGTCGCCCTCCAGGACGCCTGCGCGCAGCAGCCCCACCCAGACATAGCCCAGCAGCGCCAGCGCGCTGGCCACCGCCAGCGCCAGGCCCGGCCCGACGGCCTGGGCGCCTCCGACATCTGCGACAAGGGCGGGCGATAAACTCATGGCTGCAGTGTACTTTTGGCCCCCGCCGTTCTGCGGGACCGGCCCCTCCCCGACCCATGGCTTCCAACCTCACCGACCGCCTGAGTCGCCTCGTGAAGACGATGCGCGGCCAGGCCCGCATCACCGAGAGCAACGTGCAGGACATGCTGCGCGAAGTGCGCATGGCCCTGCTGGAGGCCGACGTGGCCCTGCCCGTCGTTCGCGACTTCGTCGCGCGGGTCAAGGAGAAGGCGCTGGGCCAGGAGGTCGTCGGCTCGCTGAACCCGGGCCAGGTGCTGGTCTCGGTCGTGCACAAGGAGCTCGCCGCGACCATGGGCGAGGGTGTGGCCGACATCAACCTCGCCGCCCAGCCGCCCGCCGTCATCCTGATGGCCGGCCTGCAGGGCGCGGGCAAGACGACCACGACGGCCAAGCTCGCCAAGCACCTGATCGAGAAGCGCAAGAAGAAGGTGCTGACGGTCTCCGCCGACGTCTACCGTCCCGCCGCCATCGAGCAGCTGAAGACGGTCACGCGCCAGGCCGGCGCCGAATGGTTCGAGTCCACGCCCGACCAGAAGCCGCGCGACATCGCACTGGCCGCGCTGGACTACGCCCGCCGCCACTACGTCGACGTGCTGCTGGTCGACACGGCCGGCCGCCTGGCCATCGACGAGGCGCTGATGGCTGAGATCAAGGAGCTGCACGGCGTCCTGAACCCGGTCGAGACGCTGTTCGTCGTCGACGCCATGCAGGGCCAGGACGCGGTCAACACCGCCAAGGCCTTCAAGGAGGCGCTGCCGCTTACCGGCGTCATCCTCACCAAGCTGGACGGCGACTCGCGCGGCGGTGCGGCGCTGTCAGTGCGCCAGATCACCGGCGCGCCGATCAAGTTCGCCGGTGTCTCGGAGAAGATCGACGGCCTGGAGGTGTTCGACGCTGAGCGCCATGCCGGCCGCGTGCTGGGCATGGGCGACATCGTGGCGCTGGTGGAGCAGGTCACGCAGAGCGTGGACCTGGCCTCGGCCCAGGCCATGGCCGAGAAGCTCAAGAGCGGTAGCGGCTTCGACCTGAACGACTTCCTGCAGCAGATCGCGCAGATGAAGAAGATGGGCGGCCTCGGAGGCCTGATGGACAAGCTGCCGCAGAACATGATGGGCAGCAAGCAGCCCGGCCAGGCCGACATGGACCGCGCCGAGCGCGACATGAAGCGCATGGAGGGGATCCTGCGTGCGATGACCGCCAAGGAGCGCGCCCAGCCCGCGCTGCTAATGGACGGCAAGAGCAAGGCCAGCCGCAAGCGCCGCATTGCCACCGGCGCCGGCGTGCAGATCCAGGACGTCAATCGCCTGCTGAATCAGTTCGACCAGATGCAGCAGATGATGAAGAAGATGAAGGGCGGCGGCCTGATGAAGATGATGAAGCGCATGGGCGGCATGAAAGGCCTGATGTAGCGCCGTGGCGGGTGCCCACGCACTCGCCGACAACTGCAGCAAGACGCCTCGCGCCTCTGGCGCCAGGCATGCCCGGGATGGGCTTGGCGCTGGTTGACGCCGAAATGCGAGAAGGCCCCGCAGGGCCTTCTCGAGCGGCTCGGAGCGACTTACTTCTTCTCGGCGGCCGCCTTCAGGCCCGGCAGGAAGTCGGCACCGTGCGCGACCTGCGCGGTGGACTGCCGCACCGTCTCGCCCAGCGGCTCGACGCGGCCGCCCAGGCAGCTGCCCAGGAAGCTCTCGGCGATCGCATTGAAGCCGATGCGGTTGTTCGGCTTGGCGAAGCCGTGGCCCTCGTCCGGGTAGAGCACATAGGTGACCGGGATGCTCCTGGCCTGCATGGCCTGGACGATCTGGTCCGATTCCGCCTGCTTCACACGCGGGTCGTTGGCCCCCTGGCCGATGAGCAGCGGACGCACGATCTGGTCGGCCTTGTACAGCGGCGAGGCGGAGCGCAGGACAGCCTTGCCCTCGTCGGTCGTCGGATCGCCCATGCGGCTGTACATCTGCTTCTTGCCGGCTTCCCAGTAGGGCGGGATGGTGCCCAGCAGGGTTTCCAGATTGGACGGACCGACGATGTCCACCGCGCAGGCGAAGGTGGTCGGCGTGAAGGTCAGGCCGGCCAGCGCCGCGTAGCCGCCATAACTGCCGCCCATGATGGCGACCTTGTCGGGGCTCGTGACGCCCTGCTTGACGGCCCAGTTCACGGCGTCGATCAGATCGTCGTGCATGGCCAGGCCCCATTGCTTGTTGCCGGCGTTCAGGAACTTCTTGCCGAAGCCCGTGGAGGCACGGAAGTTCACCGACAGCACCGCGTAGCCTCGGTTGGCCAGCCATTGGTGCGTGCCGTTGTAGCCGTAGCCGTCGCGCGCCCAGGGACCGCCGTGCACCAGCAGCACCAGGGGCACGGCCTGCTCGGGCTTGCCGTCGCCGTTCTTGTCCGCCCCCTGCGGCAACGTCAGATAGCTGGGCAGCGTCAGGCCGTCGCGGGCCTTGATCTCGACCGCATGCATGGGCACCAGCGGCGCGTTCTGCAGTTCGGGGCGGGCGACGTACAGCGGCGACAGCTTCTTTGCCTTGCGGTCGTACAGATAGGTGGCGGACACCTTGGAAACCGGGTCGATACCGACGATCCACTTGTCGTCGGCGCGGGTGCGGCTGCTGACGAAGACCTCGCCCTTGCCGAGCTGCTGCTGCAGCCAGTCGAAATCGGCCTTCAGGCTCTTGTCGACGAAGTGCCACTCGGTGGTCAAGTAGTCGACCGCATAGGCCTGCACCTCGCCGGTGACGGTGTTGCGCAGCGTCGCACCGAGGTCGGCGCGAGCATCCTCGGCGATCAGCTTGCGCTGGCCGGTGACGGTGTCCTCGGCGAACACGGCGGCGGTATCGCGGTCGCGCGAGTCCGTCCAGTACAGCGTCTTGCCGTCGACGGTGTAACCAATGGGGCCGGTCGCGTTGTCTTCCAGGCTGGTGCTCAGGACGGGCTTGTCGGCCGCCTCGCCACCCTTGATCTGGACGTAGTCCATGCCGCCGGCGGCGTTCGGGCGTGCGCCCAGGCGCACCTGCAGGTCGTCGTCGCTCTGGAAGCCGGCGAAGCCGTCGCCCTTCATGACCAGCTTCAGCTCGCCGGTCTTCAGGTTCAGCAGGTGCACGTCGTGCCAGCGCGGGTCACGGTTGTTGATGCCGACCAGCACCTCGTCCAGGCGCTTGCGCGAACCGCCCATCATGCGCACGCGCACCTTGTCGAAGGGCGTGTAGTCGCGCTGCGCGCCGGTCTTCACGTCGACGCCGTAGAGGCGGAAGTTCTCGTCGCCGGCGTTGTCCTTGACGAACAGCAGTTGCTCGCTGTTGCCCGACCAGAAGTGCCCGGGGATGGGACGGTCCTTGGAGTCGGTGACCGCCTTGGCGGCCTCCGGCTTGGTCGCAGGCGCGACCCAGACGTTCATCACGCCGTTCACCGGCGCCATCCACGACAGCCACTGGCCGTCAGGGCTCAGCTGGGCGCCAGCCTTGACCGGATTGCCGAACAGCGCGGCGCGCGGGATCAGCGGCGTGTCGCCCACGGTGACGGCGGCCTTGCGCGCGTCGGCGGCGAGCGAGCTCATGGGCAGCGCGGCGGCGAGCGCCAGGGTCAACGGGAGCAGGAGCTGGGTGGGAGACATGCAAACCTCGGACGGATCAAAAAGATCCGGGAGCATAGGCATTCCAGCAGCCCCGCTGACCAGTCAACTGCTGGGCATCTTCCCTAGGCCAGAAGCGCCTGCGCGAACTCGCGCGCATTGAAGGTCTCCAGGTCTTCCAGCTTCTCGCCCACGCCGATGAAATAGACCGGCACCGGCCGCTCGCGAGCGATGGCCGCGAGCACCCCGCCCTTGGCGGTACCGTCCAGCTTGGTGACGACCAGCCCCGTCAGGCCCAGCGCCTCGTCGAAGGCCTTGACCTGGTTCAGCGCGTTCTGGCCGGTGTTGCCGTCCACCACAAGTAGCACCTCGTGCGGCGCATCCTCCTGGGCCTTGGCGATGACGCGCCGGATCTTCTTCAGCTCCTCCATCAGGTGGATCTGCGTCGGCAGGCGGCCGGCCGTGTCGGCGATGACCACGTCCGCGCCGCGGGCGCGGCCGGCGTTCACCGCATCGAAGGACACGGCCGCCGGGTCGCCGCCCTCCTGGCTGATGATCTCGACCTTGGCACGGTCGGCCCACACACCCAACTGCTCGCGCGCGGCGGCGCGGAACGTGTCGGCCGCCGCCAGCAGCACACGCTGATCGGCCTCGGCGAGGTGGCGGGTCAGCTTGCCTATGCTGGTGGTCTTGCCGGCACCGTTGACGCCGACGACCATCATGACCGTGGGCGTGAAGCGCCCCACTTCCAGACCCTTCTCCAGCGGCGCCAGCAGCTGCGCCAGGGCATCCACCAGCAGGCCTCGCACAGCCTGCGGCTCGGTGACCCGGGTCTCCTTCACGCGCCGCTTCAGGTCGTCGAGCAGGAACTGTGTGGCCTTCACGCCGGTGTCGGCCAGCAGCAGCGCCTCCTCTAGCTCCTCGTAGAGCTGGTCATCGATGCGGGCGCCGCTAAAGACGCCGGCGATGCTGCCGCCGGTCTTGCGCAGCCCGGCGCGCAGGCGCTCCATCCAGCTTTGGCGAGGCGGCGCGGCGACCACCGGAGCTGGCGCGGGTGCGGCAACCGGCGGCGCCACCACGGACGGCGCGATCGGCGCTGCCACCGGTGCCGGCGCTATGGGAGGCGCCACGGGTGCGGGCGCGACGGCAGGCGCCACGGACGCGACCGGTGCCAGTGCCGGTGCCGGTGCCGGTGCCGGTGCCGGTGCCGGTGCCGGTGCCGGTGCCGGTGCGGGTGCGGGTGCGGGGGCCGGTGCGGGGGCCGGTGCGGGGGCGGGGACGCTGGCCGGCTTGACGGTCCACCCCTCGGACAACAGCTGAGGCCCTTCGGCGGGCGCTGGGGCCGGGGCCGACTTCTTGAAGAAACTGAACATAGCCGGCATTTTCGCTGGGTCTTGGCATATCCCCGCCGGAGCCTCGGCGGCGGCCTTTCTCGCAAGCGTTTGATCGATTCGCACGGACAAACGCGGGGACACTGGCCTCGGATCCACGCACTCTCGGTCTGCCCATGCCTGCTGTCCTGCCGCCTGCCCTGCCGAACCGCACCGCCATCTGGTTGGCCGCGCTGTTGATGTGCTCAGCAGCCGGTGCGCAGGACCTGCCGGGCCAGGCGCCCACCACCCTCGGCGCCACGCAGGCCGAGGCGCCGCTGGCCGCCACCAAGGGTGCGAAGACCTTTCTGATGTCGGCCTTCATGGCCACCTCGCAGAACAAGCTGAGCCTGTTCTCGTCGGCCGACGGCGTCACCTTCACCTCGCTGGGCTCCGAGGTCTATCAACCGCCCAAGGACCTGCTGCGCGACCCGTCCATCATCCGCGCGGCCGACGGCCTCTACTACATCGCCTACACGACCAACTGGTCGGGCTCCACCTTCGGCATCGCCAAGTCGGCCGACCTGAGAAGCTGGACGCATGTGGCCGATGTGCCGGTGCAGCTACCGGGCGCCGATGAAAAGGTCAGCAACGTCTGGGCGCCCGAGTGGTTCCGCGAATCCGACGGCAGCCTGAAGCTCATCGTGAGCCTGTCCAGGACCGGCACGCAAGGGCCGTTCGCCGCCTATTCGGTGAAGGCGCTGGACGCGAGCTTCACGAAGTTTGCCGACCCCGTGCCCATGCGGGGGCTGGAGAACAACTACATCGACACCTTCGTCATCCAGCACGAAGGCCGCTACGTCGCGTTCGCGAAGAACGAGACGACCAAGTTCATCGAGCTGGCGACCGCCCCGTCGCTGGACGGCCCCTGGGCCCTGCAGCGGACCGGCGACTGGGCCGGCTGGGGCGGTCCGTCGGAAGGCCAGGCCCTGGTGCCCATAAAGGGTGCTGATGGCAAGTCGGGCTGGCGCATCTATTTCGATGACTACACGACCAAGCGCTACTGGTACTCCGACAGCTTCGACGGCCTCCAGACCTGGACGCCCAGGAAGGAGCTGGGCGGCGTGTCGGGTACCGTGCGCCACTTCACCGTCATCTCCGAGGACACGGCGCAACTGGAGCGCGCGACGGCGCCCAAGGCCAAGCCGAAGACTGTCACCTGGGACCGCCACTCGCTGATCATCGACGGCAAGCGCGAGATGATCTTCGGCGGCGAGTTCCATCCCTTCCGCCTGCCCTCGCCCAGCCTGTGGCGAGACGTGCTGCAGAAGATGAAGGCATCCGGCCTGAATGCCGTGGCCTTCTACTTCAGCTGGGGCTACCACTCGGCCAAGCCCGGCCACTACGACTTCACCGGCATCCGCAACGTCGAGCGCGCCATCCAGATGGCCGAGGAGGAAGGCCTGTACGTCATCGCCCGCATGGGGCCCTATGTGAATGCCGAGCTGACGGCCGGCGGCTTCCCCGGCTGGCTGCTGCGCCAGCGCGTCGAGGCGCGCACCGACGCGGCCGAGTACCAGGCCGCCACCGACGAATGGATGACGCAGATCAACGCCATCCTGGCCCGCCATCAGATCACCAACGGCGGCGGCAACGTCATCGCCTACCAGCTGGAGAACGAGCTGTTCGCGGTGAACCCCAAGAACATCCGCCACATGCAGCACCTGGCGGACAAGGCGCGCGCCGACGGCATCACCGTGCCGCTGTTCCACAACGCCGCGTCGCGGCTGCCGGACTGGACGCCGAAGAACTCGACCGCCCCTTTCGCCAACCCCGGCCCGACTGACCTCTACGCGTTCGACGGCTACCCCGGCGGCGTCTGCGGCGTGGACGGCACGCCCGGCGCACCGGCGCCGGTGCAGGACTGGGGCATCTACGGCAGGAACTTCCCCAAGGTTGGCTCGCTCGCCTCGCCCAACACGCCGGGTTTCGTCGCCGAGATCGGCGCGGGCTGGTTCGACTACTGGGGCAGCAACGGCACCTACGAGTGCACGGCCAGGCGCCAGGGCCCAGGCTACCAGCGCGTGGTCTATGGCGGCAGCCTGATCAACTCGCTGACCATCCACTCCATCTACATGGCCTACGGCGGCACCAGCTGGGGCTGGCTGGGCGGGCCCGTGGTCTACACAAGCTACGACTACGGCTCGCCCATCAGCGAGTCGCGCGTGATGCGCGACAAGGCACTGGTGCTCAAGCAGATGGGCGGCCTGGTGCAGGCCGCCACGCCCGTGCTGGCGGCGATGGACAAGGGCGAGGTGCTGGACCCCGGCAACGCCAGGATCAGGCTCTATCACAACGTCAACAACGCGCTCGGCAGTCATGTGCTGCTGGCCCAGCACAACCACCTGAGCGGGACCGAGGCGTTCGGCTTCACGCTGCAGACCAGGGACGGCAGCTACCAGATCCCGCAGGCCGGCAGGCTGACGTTGACCGGCCAGGACGCCAAGATGCTGCTGGCCAGCTACGCGCTGGAGCGCCAGCACCTGGTCTACAGCACCAGCGAGCTGCAGGCACAACTGCAGCAGGACGCGCGCGACGTGGCACTGCTGTATGGCCGCAATGGCGACGATGGCGAGACCGTACTGCGCTTCGCGAGCAAGCCCCAGGTCAAGCTGCTGCGCGGCCAGGCACAGGTGAACTGGGACGCCAAGCGCGGCGACCTGCGCCTGAACTACCAGCATCGCGACCTCACCGAAGTGCTGATCAGCGGCGCCGGCCGTGCACCGCTGCTGCTGCTGATCGCCGACGAGAAGACCGGCCAGGAGTTCTGGCGCCTGCATGCCGGCACACAGGCCGTCCTCGTGCGCAGCCCCGCCCTGGTGCGCACGGCGACCATCGAAGGCAGGACGCTGAAGCTGACCGGCGACACGACAGCGCCGAGCATGCTGCGCGCCTGGGTGCCCGAAGGCATCACCGGACTGAGCTTCAACGGCCAGGCCGTCGCCAGCAGCGCGCAGGATTTCAGCCTCACCGCCCGCGCCGCCCTGCCGGGCCCTGACGCCGTCCAGCTACCCGACCTGGCGCAGTTGGCCTGGACGCGCCGCTTCGACTCGCTGGAGGCCGCCCCCGACTTCGACGACAGCACCTGGCGCAATGCCGACGCGAGCGCCTCGGCCGCCAACGTCTACACGGCGCCGGACAAGGGCCAGCCCGTGCTGGCGATGAGCGACTACGGCTTCCACCACGGCGACGTCTGGTACCGCGGCCGATTCACGACGAGCACGTCCAAGCCCCTGCAACTGGAACTGTTCTTCGGTGGCGGCGGCGCCGGCCTGATCCAGGTCTGGGTGGATGGCAAGTTCATCGGCCAGCAGGACCACGACACCGGCCGGCCCTTCCCCGAGACCACCGACACCTTCAGGCATCTGCTGAAGGATCTGCCGCCGGGCGAGCACGTCATCGCCGTCGTCGTGCGCAACAACTCGCACAACTGGGACTTGTTCGCCGACGACGTGCACAAGGAGGCCCGCGGCCTGATCTCCGCGTCGCTCACCCCCAAAGGCGGCCAGCGCTTTGGTACGCCCATCGCGTGGAAGATCCAAGGCAACAAGGGCGGCGAGGACATCGCCGACCTCGTGCGCGGTCCGCTGAACAACGGCGGCCTGCAGGGCGAGCGCATGGGCTGGCACCTGCCCATCGACCCGGCCAAGCCGCAGGCTGGCTGGGTGGCAACCACGCCCGGCGCCGCGCCCCCGGCCGCCGGCACGTACTGGTTGCGCACGAGCTTCAAGCTGGACCTGCCGCAAGGCCACGACGTGCAGTTGGGCCTGGCCTTCGGCGACACGACGAAGCCTCGCTCCGAGGTGGATAACCGCGCGCTGATCTTCGTCAACGGCTGGAACCTGGGCCAGTTCATCGCCCACATCGGCCCGCAGCGCGTCTTCGTGCTGCCGCCCGGCATCCTCAACCCCAACGGCGACAACACGCTGACGCTGGCCGTCACGACCGACGGCGACGCAGCCAATGCGCTGGAGGCCGTGCGCCTGCTGCCGCTGGCCGTGGCTCGCGGTGGCGTGCCGCTGGAAGCCGTGGCGCAGCCACGCAGCCTGCAGCGGTGAGCATGCACCGTACCGGCCTTGCCATCACCCTGTTGGCGCTTGCCGGCTCTGCCCTGGCCCAGCGCCAGGAGCAGACGCTGGACAGCGGCTGGCGTTTCCACAAAAGCGATCCCGGCGCCGCCATGCAGCCGGCCTTCGACGACAGCGGCTGGCGGGCCGTGCGCGTGCCTCACGATTGGAGCCAGCACGAGCCCTTGCGCGCCGAGCACGGGAGCGGCAACGGCTATGCGGCCGGCGGCATCGCCTGGTACCGCCGCAGCTTCGCCGTGGGCGCCGAGCAGAAGGGCCGCCTCGCGCGCGTCACCTTCGATGGCGTCTACGACCATGCGCAGGTCTGGATCAACGGCAGCTACGTCGGCGGCCGACCGTACGGCTACAGCAGCTTCCAGTTCGAGCTGACGCCCTACCTGAAGTTCGACGGCAGCCCCAACGTGCTGGCCGTGCGCGTGGACCACTCGCGGCAGATGGATTCGCGCTACTTCACCGGCTCCGGCATCTACCGCGACGTGCGGCTGAGCTTCACGGATGCGCTGCACATCGCGCCGTGGGGCAGCCAAGTGATGACGGCCAAGGTCGGCGCTGCCAGAGCCGACGTGAAGGCAGAAACGGAACTCGTCAACGCCGCGGCCGACGCCCGCCGGTTCACGCTGCGCAGCGAGGTCGTCGCGCCGGACGGCCGCATCGTCGCCGCGCGCGAAACGCAGGCCCGACTCGCCGCTGGCGAGCGTCGCGCACTCTCGCAGTCGCTGTCGGTCGACCGCCCACATCGCTGGTCGCCCGCGACACCCACCCTCTACACCTTGCGCCAAAGCGTGCTGGTGCAGGGAAAGCAGGTGGATCAGACCGACACGCCCTTCGGCATCCGCAGCTTCCGCTTCGACCCCGACACCGGCTTCACGCTGAACGGCCAGCCACTCAAGCTCAAGGGCGTTTGCCTGCACCATGATGCCGGCAGCCTGGGCGCGGCCGTGCCGGTGGCTGTGCTGGAGCGCCGGCTGCAGCAGTTGAAGGACATCGGCGTCAACGCCGTCCGCACCAGCCACAACCCACCGGCGCCCGAACTGCTGGACCTGGCGGACCGAATGGGATTTCTGGTGCAGGTCGAGGCCTTCGACGAGTTCTCGCCCACCAAGAACAAGTGGATAGAGGGCTGGAACGTCGGCGTGCCGGGCCGCCAGGGCTATGGCGAGGAGTTCGCCGCCTGGGGCGTGCGCGATGTCGAGGACATGGTAAGGCGCGACCGCAACCATCCCAGCATCGTCATGTGGAGCGTCGGCAACGAAGTCGACTACCCCAACGACCCGTTTTCCCACCCGGTGCTGGGCGCCAGGTACCGCGCCTCCGCGCCGCCGGCCAGCGACCTGGTTCGCTGGGGCCGGCCGCTGGTGGATGCCGTGCGCCGCATGGACCCGACCCGCCCCGTCACCGCGGCACTGGCCTCGGTGGAGATGAGCGACGCGGTGGGGTTCGCCGCACTGTTCGACATGGCCGGCTACAACTACCAGGAAGCCCGCTACGCGGCCGACCATGCGAAGCACCCGCGGCGCATCATCTACGGCAGCGAGAACCGCCACGACTACCGTGCCTGGGCCGTCGTGCGCGACACGCCCTACATCAGCGCCCAGTTTCTCTGGACCGGCTTCGACTACCTCGGCGAGGCCGGCCGCTGGCCGCTGCGTGCGGCGGACTTCGGCCTCTTCGATCTGGCCGGCTTCATGAAGCCACGCGGCGCCTTCCGCGCCAGCCTGTGGGCGACCGGGCCGGTCGTCTACCTGGCCGCCGCCACCGCCTCGGCAACGCAAATCGCGTCTGCCTCCGGCCAGGGCACGCCGCTGCTGGACCAGCAAAAGCGTGCCAAGGTCGCCGAGCATTGGAACTGGCCCGAGGGAGAGTCCATGGTCGTTTCGGCCTATGCCAACACGCCCGAGGTGCAGCTGTGGCTGAACGGCCTGTTGGTCGGCACGCAGCGGGCCGCCGATGCCGTCGAAGGCATCCTGAGCTGGACGCTGCCCTTCGAAGCCGGCGAGCTGAAGGCCGTGGGCCTGCAGGACGGCAAGCCCGCCGCCGAGTTCAAGCTCCAGACGGCAGGCACCGCCGCACGCATCGAGCTGCAGCGCGTGGGCAGCGGCCGGGACGGCGTCGAGCAGATCCAGTTCTTCGTCGTCGATGCCCTGGGCCGGCGCGTACCCGACGCGACGCACAAGCTGCGCTTCGACACCATGGGCCCGCTCGAGATCCTCGGCATCGGCAATGGCAGCCTCGCGGATGTGGATGATCCGCGTGATGCCGAGCATGCAGCCTACGAAGGGCGCGGCCTCGCCGTCCTGCGCCGCACCGGCAACACATCACCCGCGCACCTGCGCGTCTCGGCCCCCGGCCTCGTGCCGGCCGAGCTGAACCTCTAAGCAGTACACAGAGAGACAAGACCATGTCCAAGCAAGTCCTCAAGCCCGTCGACTCCTCCAGGATCCACCCGCTGCTGGCCCATCACGCGGCCCACCTCGGCGCGGACCGCGACGACATCCGCGGCGCCATAGCCCGCCTCATCGACAACCTGATCCACATCGAGGACCAGGACGGCAAGTTCCTGCTGCGCCTGGACGATGGCCGCGTGCTGGACACCAAGGGCTGGAACGGCTTCGAGTGGACCCACGGCGTGGGCCTTTACGGCGTCTACAAGGTCTGGGAGCTGACCGGCGACCCCAAGGCCTGGGACATCATGACCGACTGGTTCGAGGCACGGTTCAAGGAGGGCATGCCCAGCCGCAACATCAACACGGTGGCGCCCTTCCTGACCCTGGCCTATCTGTTCGAGCGCAGTGGCGAGCGCCGCTTCCTGCCTTACATCGACCGCTGGGCGGAATGGGTCTACCACGAACTGCCGCGCACCGAGGAAGGCGGCTTCCAGCACATCGTCTACAACAGTGTCAACCACCAGCAGCTGTGGGACGACACGCTGATGATGTCGGTGCTGCCGCTGGCCAAGTTCGGCCTGCTGCTGAACCGCCCGCACTATGTCGAGGAGGCCAAGCGCCAGTTCCTCGTCCACATCAAGTACCTGGCCGACCGCAAGACCGGTCTTTGGTTCCATGGCTGGACCTTCGACGGCCGTCACAACTTCGCCAACGCGCTGTGGGCACGTGGCAACTCCTGGGTCACCATCGTCATCCCGGAGTTCATCGAGCTGCTGAACCTGCCCGAAGGTGATGCCTTCCGTCAGTTCCTCGTCTCCACGCTGGAGGCCCAGGTCAAGGCGCTGGCGGGCTGCCAGTCAGCGTCCGGCCTGTGGCCCACGCTGCTGGACGACCCGACGTCGTACGACGAAGCCGCCGCGTCGGCCGGCTTCGCCTACGGCATCCTGAAGGCTGTCCGCAAGGGCTACATCTCCAAGGACTACGAGGCCTTCGGCGTGAAGGCCGCGCTGGCCGTGCGCAGCAAGATCAGCGACGCGGGCGAGCTGACCCAGGTCAGCTTCGGCACGCCGGTCTTCAACACGCTGCAGGAATACAAGGACATCCCGCTGACCTCAATGCCCTTCGGCCAAGCGATGGCGCTGCTGGCCATGGGCGAACTGCTCGTCCGCTTCATCTGAGGCCGACATGCAGCAGAAGAACCTTCACCCCGCGGCCCGCGAGCCTAACTGGATCAACTACTGGGGCTGGGGCTCGGGCGACATGCTGGGCGCCGGCGCCCAGGCCGTCATCACCGGCTGGCTGTTCTATTTCTTCACGACCTTCTGCGGCCTCAGCGCCGTGGAGGCCGGGCTGATCCTCGGCCTGCCGCGACTGCTGGAAGCCATCACCTGCCCGCTGATCGGCTATGTGTCCGACAACCTGCGCCACACCTGGGTGGGCCGCAAGATAGGCCGGCGCAAGGTCTTCCTGCTCATCACCATCCCGCTGCTGCCCAGCTTTGCGCTGATCTTCCGCACCGGCCACAGCTTCACCTACTACCTGCTGGCCTTCATCTTCTTCGAGCTGCTCTACACGATGTTTCTCATCCCCTGGGAAACGTTGGCGGCCGAGATGACCAAGGACTACAAGGCCAAGGCCAGGTTCGCCGGCGCACGCATGATCGTCGCGCAGAGTTCGGCCATCCTGGCCTCCTATCTGCCCACGCTGCTGATCAGCAGCTTCGGCGGCAAGGACTCGCCCGACACATTCTTCTGGATGGCGGCCATCTTCGGCGTCATCTTCTCGGTGGTCGTGCTCATCGTCGTGCTGACGAGCTGGGAGCGGCCCTATGGCCCGCGCGAGCAGGCCGTGTTGTCGCAGACCTATGGTGGCTTCAGCCTCAAGGCCGCGCTCAACCTGCCGGTCAAAATGTTCGGCGACCTGTTCTCCACGCTGAAGATCCGCGCCTTCCGCCAGCACCTGTCCATCTACCTGGGCGGCTACCTGTCGCAGGACATCTTCAATACCGCCTTCCCCATCTTCGTGGCGACGGTGCTGATGGGCGCAACCCTGGTCATCTCGCAGCTGATGACGGTCATGTACGTGGCGCAGCTGATCTCCGTCATGGTGGCCATCCAGATCGTGATCCGCACCGGCCCGGTGCTTGCCTACCGCATCGCCATCGGCCTGTTCGGCGCCGCGCTGCTGCTCTACCTGGGCTTCTACCTGACGCAGCCCGAAGGCTTCACCGCGGGCTTCCAGGCCCTGGGCGCCAACCTGTTCGGCGCGCTGGATCCCACGCGCACCGGGTTCTCGCCCGCCCTGGTGTTCTGGCTATTCGTGCCCATCGTGCTCGCCGGCCTGGGCCGCGGCACGCTGAACTTCGTTCCCTGGTCGGTCTACAACTACCTGCCCGACATCGACGAGGCTGTCACCGGTCAGCGTCGTGAGGGCATCTTTGCCGGCGTGATGACCTTGGTGCGCAAGGTGGCACAAAGTGCCGCCATCATCGCCAGCGGCTGGATCATCGAGCTGGGCGGCTATGTGTCGCCCAAGACCCGCCCGGGCGAGCTCATCGCGCAAACGCCCGAGGCCGTACAGACCATCACCGCGCTGATGGTGGGCGGGCCGCTGCTGCTGATGCTGCTGGGCCTGCTGGCCTCGTGGCGATTCCGCCTGAACGCCGACACGCATGCCGTGCTGGTGCACGAGGTGGAGCGCCTGCGCCAGGGTGCCACCGCGGCCGAGAGCGCCACCAACCGCCAGATCGTCGAAGGCCTGACCGGCTGGCCCTATGACCGCCTCTGGGGTCGCGGTGCCGCCCCCCAGTCCCAGGCCTCCCCAGTCCAACACGCCCGCACATGACCGACTTCAGCCGCCGCCACTTCTTCAAGACCGCCACGCTGCCCGTCGGTGGCCTGGCCAGCCTCGCCACCACGGCCACCATGGCTTCCACCGCGGCACCTGCGCAGGCTGCGGCACCGGCCGCGGTCGATCCGTCGGCGCTGCGCTGGCTGGACGGTGCCGCGCCCGAGCTGATGCTGGGCGCCACGCTGGGCCTGCCCTGGCCGCGTGGCGAGCAGCCCAGGGGCCAGGACTTCCACGCCTTGGACGCCGACGGCAGACCGCTGCCGCTGCAGACCTGGCCGTTGGCCTACTGGCCCGACGGCTCGCTGAAGTGGACGGCCCACGCGCTGCCCGCCGGCGTCGCCACCGGCGCCGCGCCGCGCATCCGCCCCGGCAAGGGCACGGCCGCGGCTGGTGCCAGGCTCAGCGTCAAGGACCTGCCGGACGCCGTCGAGGTCGACACCGGCGTCATTCGCTGCCGGTTGCCACGCCAGGGAGCCCAGCTCATCCAGGGCATAGAACGCGATGGCCGGGCGGTGATGGGCGGCTGCACGCTGGTCGCGCAGACCGACGACAAGCCCGATGCCGGGCAGGGTCCCGTCACGCAGACCGCTTTCCAGAGCCGCATTGCCAAGCTTACCGTCGAGCAGGCCGGCCCGGTGCGCGCGGTCGTCAAGGTGGACGGCCAGCACCGCAGCGCCGCCGGTCGCGAGTGGCTGCCGTTCTCGGTGCGTTTCTATTTCTACGCCGGCGCCGAATCGCTGCGCGTCATGCACAGCTTCGTCTTCGACGGCGACGAGCACCGCGACTACCTCCGCGGCATAGGCCTGCGCTTCGACGTGCCGCTGCGCGACGCGCTGCACGACCGCCATGTGCGCTTCGCCGGCGAAGCCGGTGGGTTGTGGGCCGAGGGCGTGCGTAACCTCACCGGCCTGCGCCGCGACCCCGGCGCCGCCGTGCGCGAGGCCCAGCTGGCCGGCCGCGCTACGCCGCCGCTGGCGCAATGGGGCGCGCAGGTGCGCCAGCTGCACCACCGCATCCCCGCCTGGGGCGACTACACGCTGAGCCAGCTCAGCGCCGATGGCTTCCAGATCAAGAAGCGCACCCAGCCCGGCCATGGCTGGATTCCGGCGGCCTTTGGCAAGCGCGCGCCGGGCACGGGCTATGTCGGCGGCGCAACGGGAGGCGTGGCCTTCGGCCTGCGCGACTTCTGGCAACGCCACCCGACACAGCTGGACATCCGCAACGCCCACACCGATGCCGCGCAGGTGACTCTGTGGATGCACTCCCCCGAGGCGCCGGCCATGGACCTGCGCTTCTATCACGACGGCCTGGGCATGGAGACCCACGAGCAGGAGCTCGAAGGCCTGGAGATGACCTACGAAGACTACGAGAAGGGCTTCGGCACGCCCATGGGCATCGCGCGCAGCAGCGAGCTCACGCTGTGGGCACTGGCCGCCACGCCCAGCCGCGAGCGCCTGGTGCAGATGGCCGCCGCCGTGCAGACGCCGCCGCAACTGGCCGCCGCGCCGCAGCGCTATCTGCAGGCGGGCGTGTTCGGCCGGCTGTGGAGCCTGCCCGACCGCTCCACGCCCATGCGCCAGAAAATCGAGGACAGGCTGGACTTCCTCTTCGGCTTCTACGCCAAGGAGGTCGAGCAGCGCCACTGGTACGGCTTCTGGGACTATGGCGACATCCGCCACACCTACGACGCCGACCGCCATGAGTGGCGCTACGACGTGGGCGGCTTCGCCTGGGACAACTCGGAGCTGTCGCCCGACCTCTGGCTCTGGTACGCCTACCTGCGCAGCGGCCGCGCCGACATCTTCCGCTTCGCCGAGGCCATGGTGCGCCACACCAGCGACGTGGACATCTATCACGCCGGCCGCTTCCAGGGCCTGGGCACGCGCCACAACGTGCAGCACTGGGGCTGCAGCGCCAAGCAGGCGCGCATCTCCACGTCCGCCTACCGGCGCTTCTACTACTACCTGACGGCCGACGAACGCGTGGGCGACGTCATGCGCGAGGTGCTGAACGCCGACGCCAAGATGGACGAGGTGGACCCGGTACGCAAGATCGCCGGCCGCGTGGACAAGGGCCCCTGGCCCGCGCGCATCGGCTTCGGCACCGACTGGGGCTCCGTCGTCGCGAACGTGCTGACCGAATGGGAACGCAGCGGCGACGTCCGCTGGCGCAACAAGCTGCTGCGCGGCATGAAGGGCATCGCGGCCATGCCGCATGGCTTCTTCACCGGCAGCGGCGGCTACGAGCCGGGCGGGCCCAACGAAGGCGCCTTCCACAACGTCAGCGGCGACAAGGTCAGCGCCAGCCACCTGAGTGCGGTCTTCGGCGCCGTCGAGATGCTGGCCGAGCTGGTGGACTTGATCGACATGCCCGAGTTCAGGCAGGCCTGGCTGCAGTACTGCGCGCTCTACAACGCGCCGCGCGAGCAGCAGGTCAAGGCCCTGGGCATGCCGCACGGCGGCAGCCCGGTGCTCAGCGTGGGCCACTCACGCCTGACCGCCTACGCCGCCGCGCAGCTCAGGGACCCGGCGCTGGCGCAGCGGGCCTGGAAGGAATTCCTCGGCGACGGCCGCTTCGGCGCCAAGCCGCTGAAGACCACGCGCATCGCCGGCCCGCTGGCGCTGAACCCGGTGGACGAGGCGCCCTGGATCAGCACCAACGACACCGCGCAGTGGGGACTGGCCGCCATCCAGAACCTGGCACTGGTCGGCGAGCACCTGAAGGATTGACGTGAAGCGCCTGCTGCTCGTCGCCGGCCTGCTCGCCGCGCCCGCCTGGGCGCAGGTGCCGCTGCGCTTCGCCTTCGATGGCCAGCCCGCCGCCGGCGAGGTCGCGGTGCGGGCCGACACCTTGTACAGCCGCGAGCGCGGCTACGGCTTCGAGCCCGGCGCGCCGCGCAACGCGGCCGGCCTGCCCTTCTTCTTCTCGGTGGACCTGCCCGACGGCAACTATCGCGTGACCGCCACGCTGGGCGACCAGGACGCCAGCGACACGACGATCAAGGCCGAGCTGCGGCGCCTGATGCTGGACAGCGTCCAGTTGCCCGCCGGCAAGACCGAGACGCGCAGCTTCATCGTCAACGTGCGCACGGCCAGCATCGCCGCCGCGCCTGGCGTGGAGGCCGGCCGCGTGAAGCTCAAGGAGCGCGAGATCGTCGGCGAGGCCTGGGCCTGGGACCGCCGCCTGACGCTGGAGATCAACGGCAGCCGGCCGGCGCTGACGCGCCTGCGGCTCGAGCCGGTGAACATGCCCACCGTCTACCTGCTGGGCGATTCCACGGTGGCCGACCAGTCCGGCGAGCCCTATGCCAGCTGGGGCCAGATGCTCACGCTGCTGTTCAAGCCCACGGTGGCGGTGTCCAACCATGCCGAGTCCGGCGAGACCCTGCGCGACTCGCTGGCGCGCCGGCGCCTGGACAAGATCCTGTCCACGCTGCAGCCCGGCGACACGGTGCTGCTGCAGTTCGGCCACAACGACCAGAAGCAGCAGAAGGATGGCAGCGGCAGCGCCCGGAGCTACCAGGCCGAGCTGCGCGCCCATGCCGAGCGCATCCTCGCGCGCGGCGGCGTGCCGGTCGTCGTGTCGTCCATGGAGCGACGCAACTTCGACGAACAGGGGCGGCTGCGGCCCAGCCTGACCGAGTACGCCGACGCGGCGCGCGCCGTAGCCCGGGACATGAAGCTGGCCTTCATCGACCTCAACGCGATGAGCCAGCGGCTCTACGCGGCCCTGGGCGCCGAGCGCTCGCAGGCCATGCACCCGGTCAACAACGGCAAGCTGGACAACACCCACCACAACAGCTACGGCGCCATGCAGCTGGCGCGTTTGGTGGCGCTGGGCCTGAGGCAAGCCGGCGTGCCGGCGGCAGCTGAGCTGCGCGATGATCTCGGCCCCATCGACCCGGGCCGACCGCAGCCGCCGGAGCAGTTCCACGCCGCGGTGAGCCCCGGGTTCACACAACAACGACCGCTGGGCGACTGAACCCATGAGACTCCATGTCCTCGCCGTGGCGCTGGCCTGCGCCGCGCTGACCCATGCCCCCGCCGCGACGGCAGCGCCGCCCACGGCCGCGGAAGCGGTCACCGCGCAAGGCTTCTCGCCCGAACGGCTCAAGCGCCTGGACGCGGCGATTGACGAGCAGATCGCCAGCAAGCAGCTGGCCGGCGGCGTCATGGTCGTCATGCGCGACGGCAAGCCGGTCGTCTTCAAGGCCTATGGCCAGCGTGACGTCGAGAACGCCAGGCCCATGCGCACGGACACACTCTTCCGCATCGCGTCCATGAGCAAGGCACTCACGACCGTGGCGGCCATGATCCTCTACGAGGAAGGCCGTTTCCTGTTGAAGGACCCGGTGGCGCGCTACCTGCCCGCCTTCGCCAACCTGCAGGTGGCCCTGCCCGGCGGCGGCACCGAGAAGCCACGCCGCGCGCTGACTATCCACGACCTGCTGACCCACACGGCCGGCATGAGCTACGGCTCCGGCCCGGCCAAGGCCGCCTACGACGCGGCCGGCATGAAGGACTGGTACCTCGTCGGCAACGACGAGACGCTGGCCCAATGGACCGACCGCTTCGCCGCGCTGCCGCTGCAGGGCCAGCCGGGCGAGCAGTTCATCTACGGCTATGCGACCGACGTGCTGGGGCGCCTCGTCGAGGTGGTGTCCGGCCAGCCGCTGGACCAGTTCATCAAGACCCGCATCACCGACCCGCTGCGCATGCCCGACACCGGTTTCGCCGTGGCGCCCGCGAACGTGGAACGGCTGGCCCATGTCTACGGCCTTGAGGGCGGCCAGCTCAAGCTGATGGAGACAGCCGCGAAGAGCGACTTCGTCAACGGCCCGCACAAGCTGATGTCCGGCGGCGCCGGCATGCTGAGCACCGCCGGCGACTACGCGCGCTTCCTTCAGATGCTGCTGAACAAGGGCGAGCTGGACGGCGTGCGCATCCTCGCGCCCAAGACCGTGGAGCTGATGACGGCCGACCACCTCGGCGGCCGCTACCGCGGCGACGCCGACGGCTTCGGCCTGGGCTTCTGGGTCAACGTGCGACGCGGCGGCTTCACCGAGCTGGGCACCGAAGGCGCCTTCGGCTGGGGAAGCGCCTATTTCCCGCAGTACACGGTGGACCCAAAGGAGCGCCTCGTCATCCTGCTGATGACGCAGCTGCGGCCCGCCGGCAACTCAACGCTGCACCTGCGCGTGCGCACGCTGACCTACCAGGCCCTCATCCACTGAGCGCCGCCACGGCCGGGCCCAGGTGCTCGAACGCAACTGCCGGCGCGAGCCGGCTGTCTTCATCTGGACTGCAGAGCAGCCTGCCAGCCGTCGCGGTAGGCCCGCCAGCCCGGCGGGCTCCATGCGCGCACCGGCGCCGCGCCGCCCTCGGGCTCTCGCCCCCAGGCGTCCAGCATCCAGGCACCGCAGGTGGTGCCGCTGCTGTCGTCCGACACGGTCACGTCGCGCCCCGGCGCCAGCCCGGCCAGCAAGGGCCCGAACCAGGGATTGGCCGTGAACGCGCCCTCGACGACGACGCGGCCGCTGGCGCCCAACGCGTCCAGGCAATGGTCCGTCATCAGCACGACGTAGAGCGTCGCCAGCGCCGCGCGCTCGGCATCGGTCTGCGGCATGGCGCCGGTCACGCGGCCCACCCGGCCCGCGAACGGCCCGCCCGCCTCCGCGAAGCAGGGCAGCGCCATCGTGCCGCGCGCGATCAGCCGCTCGACGTCCTCGGCCGCGAACGCGGCGGGCTGTTCGCCAGCGATGGCACCGAACTCGCGGCCGCCCATGAAGCGCATGCAGGGCACGGCCTCGCCGAAGACGTTGCAATTGGCCAGCATGTCCAGGGCCTCGACCAGGGGCCGGGTCGCCGAGCCCAGCGCCGCCGCGATGACCCAGGTGCCGGTGGACAGCACCGTGCAGGGGCCACCCTGTTGCAGCGTCAGCAGATGGCGCAGCAGCGAGGCATTGCTGTCATGAATGCCACAGACGATCTCACAGTCGGCCGGCAGCCCGGTGTCGGCGGCGAGCTCGGGCCGCAGCCTGCCCAGCCGCGCCCAAGCCTCGCGTCGCGCCGGGAAGAGCGGCTCCCAGCCGTGGCGCTCGACCAAGCTGGACCAGCGACCCTGCGCCGGCCGCCACAGGTCGGTATGGCAGCCCAGCGACGTGACCTCGCTGGCCGCGACGCCGCACAGCCGCCAGGCCCAGTACTGCGGGTACAGCAGCACATGGCGGGCACGGGCGAACTCGGCGGGGAAGCGCCCCTGCAGCCAGTCGAGCTGGCGGCCCAGGTTGAGGCCGGCCGGCAGCAGCGGCGAGCCGCTCTCGCCGAAGGCCGGCCGCAGCGACTCATAACGCGCCTCATCGGCGGCATCTCCCGGCACATGCTCATAGTCCAGCACAGGCAGCACCAGGCCCGCCTCGTCGACCAACGCAGCCGTGGCGCCATGCGTGACCGGCACGATGGCGCGTATGCGCGCCAGCGCCGACAGCTCGCGCAGCTGACCCAGCATCCAGACCCACAGCCGCTCGGTGTCGTGATGCGGATAGGGCCCGACGCGGCGCACCGTGTTGGGCGTGCGCGCCTCGGCAAGGGTCTTGCCGGCCGCGTCGATCAGCGTGAGCTTGGCGTTGGTCTTGCCGATGTCGAGGACAACTGTGCCGGGGACGACGCTCAAGAGTTCAGCCCCGCATGGCGTCCATAGGCGCCGGCTTCCAGCACGGCCGCGTAGTCGTGCGAGCTCATGGCCGAAGCCTCCACGACCCTGGGGTCCACCGCTTCGGGCTCCACGGTGATGACGCGCACGCCGTAATGCTCCAGCAGTTGCACGGCGCTGTCGGACGCACCGGTGTCGGTGATGACGGTGGAGACGCGGTTCAGCCCGCACAGCACCAGGCCGGCCTTGCGCTGGAACTTGGAGCTGTCCACCAGCACGACCAGTTCCTCGGCCTGGCCGATGAGGCGCTTCTCGGCCTGGATCAGCAGCGGGTCGGCTTCCATCAGGCCCAGGATGGACAGGCCGTAGACGCCCATGAACATCTTGGCCGCGTAATGGTGCTGGGCGACGTCGTTCTCGAACGGGCTGAGGATGACGTTCTGCTCGCGGTAGACCCGCCCGCCCGGCAGGATGATTTCGTTGTCGCTGGTGACGAGCAGGCGCTCGGCCATCAGGAAGGAATTCGTGAGAATCTTCAGCTGTTTCTCGACGAGAAACTCCGCCATCATGAACGTGGTGGTTCCACCGTTGATGATGATGGTTTCTCCGTTATTGCACATCGAGGTGGCATAACGGGCGATGGCGCGCTTGGCCGCAGTATTCTGCTGGGCGTTGTTTTGAAATGTCTCGCTGGACAGCGTATAAGACTTTTTCTTCTGCTCCAGTCTTTGCGCGCCACCACGGGTACGCGTCAACTGGTTTTTCGCGGCCAGCCATGAAATATCCCGGCGTACGGTGGCGGCGGATGCCGACAACCACTCCATCAATTGCTGGACGCTGGCGTGCTCGCGCTCGTCCAGTAGTTTTAGCAGGCGTTTGTGGCGCTTGTGATTGATCATGAGGATCACCTTCTCGGGCGTCCCGGAGAACCGGCGGCGACCGTTGTCTCGTATTTATGGAACCCAGCCTCTGGAGGGCGGGCATCGTTTGGCTTGGCGGCCCGGCTGAGGCCGGGTCGGGGCGTGCGGCTGGAGGGCGTAGGCGACGGCCGCCGGAGGTACGTCCACTCACGCTGGGAATCAATCAAAGCCTGGGTGAAACGCCGTTCCAAGTGCAGATTACGTCAGGTGCGTGACAGCGTCAATCAGGAAACGCTCACGGCCGTGAGCGTTTCGTGAGCGGCGGCATGGCCGGCGGCGCTTTCGCTCATCCTTTTGATTTACTGCGCAGGCTCCGCGCATCGCGCAGTGTTTCGCTCCACACTGCGGCCCGCTAACCCGCCAGACGCGGGCCCCGGGGACCGCAGGCCGCGGCCATGGGGACAAGTGACGGACCTTATACAGGCAAGCTGATGACTGCAATTTCCCAAACCCCGACACAAACCCCGATCGTCTCGAAGTGGGACGACGACGTCGCGGCCAAACTGAGCGAACCCGAACTGCTGCTTTATCGCTCCAATCTGCTGGGGTCGGATCTGCGCGTCACGAATTTCGGTGGCGGCAATACCTCGGCCAAGGTCAGGATGAAGGATTACCTGACCGGCGCGGACGTCGAGGTGCTGTGGGTCAAGGGCTCGGGCGGGGACTTGGGATCCATCAAGCTCGATGGCTTCTCCACGCTCTACATGGACAAGCTGCTGGCGCTCAAGACGCGTTATCGCGGCCTGGAACATGAAGACGAGATGGTGGATTACCTGCCGCACTGCACGTACAACCTGAATCCGCGCGCCGCGAGTATCGACACACCGCTGCACGCCTATATCCCGAAGGCGCATGTGGACCACATGCACCCGGACGCCATCATCGCCATCGCCGCCTGCGCCGACAGCCGCCGCCTGACCGAGGTGATCTTCGGCGGCGAGTTGGGCTGGCTGCCCTGGCAGCGCCCCGGCTACGACCTGGGCCTGAAGCTCGAAGCCCTGGCCACGTCGCAGCCTCAGCTGAAAGGCATCATCCTGGAAGGCCACGGCCTCTTCACCTGGGGTGACACGGCCAAGAGCTGCTACGAGATCACGCTGCAGATGATCCGCCTGGCCGAGGAGTGGCTGGGCGAGAACGTCAAGCAGCCGGTGTTCGGCGGCGTCAAGACAAACACCCTGCCCGCCGAGCAGCGTGCCGCTCTGGCCGCCAAGCTGATGCCTGCGCTGCGCGGCCGCATCAGCGCTGGTGAGCGCAAGCTGGGCGACTTCAACGACAGCGCCGCGGTGCTGGAGTTCGTCGCCAGCCACGACTTGGTGCAACTGGCCGCCCTGGGCACCTCCTGCCCCGACCACTTCCTGCGCACCAAGATCCGCCCGCTGGTGCTGGACTTCGACCCGGCCAAGCCCGACATCGACGCGCTGCTGGCCGGCCTGGACAAGGCGCTGGAAGACTACCGCGCCGACTACACGGCCTACTACGAGCGCTGCAGGCGCCCGACCAGCCCGGCCGTGCGTGACGCCAACCCCGTCATCTACCTGATCCCCGGCGTGGGCATGCTGTCCTTCGCCAAGGACAAGGCCACCGCCCGCATCGCCGGCGAGTTCTACATCAACGCCATCAACGTGATGCGCGGCGCCAACGGCGTGGACACTTACGTCGGCCTGCCGGAGCAGGAAGCCTTCGACATCGAGTACTGGCTGCTCGAGGAGGCCAAGCTGCAGCGCATGCCCAAGCCCAAGAGCTTGGCCGGCCGCGTGGCCCTGGTCACCGGCGGCGCCGGTGGCATCGGCCAGGCCGTGGCCCGACAGCTGCTGCAGGAGGGCGCCTGCGTGATGCTGACCGACATCGACGGCGCCGCGCTGGCCGAAGCCCGGGCCAACCTGCTGAAGGTGGCCGGCAAGGACAACATCGCCACCGTGCAGGGCAACATCACCTCCGAAGCCGAGGTGGAGGCCGTGCTGTCCGCCACCGCGCTGCGCTTCGGCGGCCTGGACATCCTCGTCTCCAACGCCGGCATCGCCTCCGCCGCGCCGCTGGAGGACACGACGCTGGAGATCTGGCAGCGCAACCAGGACATCCTGGTCACCGGCTACTTCCTGGTCGGCCGCGGCGCCTTCCGCCTGATGAAGCAGCAGAAGATCGGTGGCTCCATGGTGTTCGTGGCCAGCAAGAACGGCCTGGTCGCCTCCGCCGGCGCGTCGGCCTACTGCACGGCCAAGGCTGCAGAGATCCACCTGGCCCGCTGCATCGCGCTGGAAGGCGCGGCCGTCGGCGTGCGCGTCAACGTCGTCAATCCCGACGCCGTCATCCGCGGCTCCCGCATCTGGGATGGCAAGTGGAAGGAAGAGCGCGCCGCATCGAACAAGATCGACTCGGACAACATCGAAGAGTTCTACCGCCAGCGCAGCATGCTCAAGCTCAGCGTGCTGCCCGAGGACATCGCGGAGGCGGTGTACTTCCTGGCCAGCGACAAGTCCGGCAAGAGCACCGGCAATGTGCTGAACGTGGACGCCGGCAACGCCGCCGCGTTCACCCGCTGAGAATCGGCGCAGGAGACAAGCATGAGCAAGACCATCATCGACGCGGCCCAGGTCGAGCAGCACAACGCCACGCAGCGCGCCGCGCTGCAGGCCGACTACGACGCGCTGGGCGGCATGCTGTCGCGCCGCGGCGTGGACATCGACGCGCTGACCGCCAAGGCCCAGGGCTTCGCCGTGGCCGTGCCCAGCTGGGGCGTGGGCACCGGTGGCACGCGCTTCGCGCGTTTCCCGGGCATGGGCGAGCCGCGCGACGTGACCGAGAAGCTGGAGGACTGCGCCGTCATCCACCAGCTCACCCGCGCCACGCCCACTGTGTCCCTGCACTTCCCGTGGGACAAGCCGGCCGACCCCAAGGCGCTGCGCCAGCAGGCCGACTCGCTGGGCCTGGGCTTTGACGCCGTCAACTCCAACACCTTCCAGGACCAGGCCGGCCAGGCCCACAGCTACAAGTACGGCAGCCTGACCGCGCAGAGCCAGGCCGCCCGCGAGCAGGCCGTGGCTCACAACATCGAGTGCATCGAGCTGGGCAAGACCTTGGGCTCCAAGGGCCTGACGGTGTGGGTGGGCGACGGCGCCAACTTCCCCGGCCAACACAACCTGCGCGGCGCGCTGGAGCGCTACCTGGACAGCGCCAAGGGCATCTACGCCGCGCTGCCGGCCGACTGGCTGATGTACATCGAGCACAAGCTCTTCGAGCCGGCCTTCTACTGCACCGTCATCGCCGACTGGGGCACCAGCTTCGCCGTCGCCCAGCAACTGGGCGAGAAGGCCAAGTGCCTGGTGGACCTGGGCCACCACGCGCCCAACACCAACATCGAGATGATCGTGGCGCGCCTGGCGCAGTTCGGCAAGCTGGGCGGCTTCCACTTCAACGACAGCAAGTACGGCGACGACGACCTGGACTCGGGCTCCATCGACCCCTTCCAGCTCTTCCTGGTCTTCAACGAGCTGGCCGATGCGGCCCAGCGCGACGGTGCGGCGTTCAACCCCGCCTACATGCTGGACCAGTCGCACAACGTGACCGATCCCATCGAGAGCCTGATGAGCAGCGCCGTCGAAGTTCAGCGCGCCTTCGTGCAGGCCGCGCTGGTGGACCGCGCCGCACTGGCCGGCTTCCAGGCCGACAACGACGCGCTGCAGTCCGCGCAGACGCTGAAGAAGGCCTTCCGCACCGACGTCAGTCCCATCCTCGCGATGGCCCGCCTGCGCGCCGGCGGCGCCATCGACCCGGTTGCGGCCTACCGCGCCAGCGGCTACCGCAATCAAGTGGCCGTCAAGCGTCCCCCGAAGGCTGGCGCCTCTGGCAGCGGCATCGTCTGATGACGCGGGCTTGCGTGGATGCGCAGGCCTTCGGCGCCCGCGGTGACGGGTGTGCGCTCGACACCCGCGCCCTGCAGGCTGCCATCGACTCGGCCGCCCTGCAGGGTTCGGAGTTGCGTCTGGGCCCCGGCGTCTACCTGACGGGCGCCCTCTTCCTGAAGAGCGGCATGACGCTGCGACTGGACCGCGGCGCCATGCTGCTGGGCTCGCACGACCTGGCCGACTACCCGCTGTTGCCCACGCGCGTGGCAGGCATCGAGATGCGCTGGCCGGCGGCCCTCGTCAACATCTACGGCGAGCACGACGTCAGCCTCGTCGGCGAGGGCTGCATTGACGGCGACGGCCAAGTGTTCTGGGACAGCTACTGGGCCTTGCGCGCGCTCTACGAGCCGCGCGGCCTGCGATGGGCGTCGGACTACGACGCACAACGCCCCCGCCTCGTGCAGGTCTTCGAGTCGGCCCGCGTCCGCATCGGCGAAGGCCTGCTGCTGCGCCGTTCGGGCTTCTGGACGCTGCACCTCTGCTACTCCGAGGACGTCGTCGTCGACGGCGTCACCATCCGCAACAACGAGGAAGCGCGCGGTCCGTCCACCGACGGCATCGACGTCGACTCCTCGCGCCGCGTGCAGATCCGCCGCGCCGACATAGCCGTCAACGACGACGCCCTGTGCCTGAAGGCCGGCCGCGACGCCGACGGCCTGCGTGTTGCGCGGCCCAGCGAGGACATCACGATCAGCGACTGCATCATCCGCGAAGGCGCCGCCGGCCTCACTTTTGGCAGCGAGACCTCCGGCGGCCTGCGCCGCATCCATGCCCAGCGCATCGAAGTGCTGGGCGGCGTGCCGGTAGGTGTGCTGTTCAAGTCCGCACCCACACGCGGCGGGCGCATCGAGGACCTGCAGCTCAGCCAGATCACGCTGCGCGACGTGCCCACGGCGCTGCGCGTGACGATGAACTGGAACCCCGGCTACAGCCGCGCCCACATCCCCGATGCCGAACTGCCCCACGCGCCGCGCCACTGGCGGGCCCTTACCGCGCCCGTGCCCCCTGGACTCGGCCGCACCGAGGTCGGCGGCGTGCGAATTGCCCAGCTGCACGCCCGCGGCGCCCAGGTCGCCTTCGAGGTGGACGCCTATGCCGAGGCGCCGCTGCGCGACTTCCATTTCAGCGGGCTGGACCTCCAGGCCAGGTGCGGCGGCCATGTGCAGGACGTGCGCGGCTGGCGCTTCGGCGCCGACTGCCGGCTGCAGACCGGCACGCCCATCGCGGTGGGCGCCGGCGTCGAGCTGGCCGGCCTGGACACCCGGCACTGGCACGAGGACCCGGCACTGCGCCGCCGCGACGTGTCGGCGCTGAGCATGGCCGAGCAGGACGTGCTTTGAAGAACCCACAAGGAGACAAGACGATGAGCGACGAGATCCTCGCCTTCAGGATGCAGCTCAAGCCCGGCGTGGTGCCGGAGTACAAGAAGCGCCACGACGAGCTGTGGCCAGAGCTGGCCCAGGCGCTGCGCGCCGCCGGCATCCACGACTACTCCATCTTCCTGGACGAGGGCACGCTGAGCTTGTTCGCCGTGCTCAAGCGCAAGCCGGGCAAGGCCTTCGACGAGCTACCGCTGCAGCCCGTCATGCGCCGCTGGTGGGACTACATGGCCCCGCTGATGGAAGTCGAAGCAGACAACAAGCCACGTCAATGGTCTCTGCCTTCCGTCTTCCACTTTGCGGGCTAGTCGGGCTGACGCTCGCGTTGCCGCTGACGACATCCGCTGCCGAATGGTGCGAAGCGCCGCGCCGGCTGGAGCAAGTCGCCGCTGACGACTTCCGCGCCGGCCTGACGCGCTGGCGGCTGGAAGCCGAGGACGCGCGCGCCGTCGTCACCGCCGACAGGGGCACGCTGGACATTGCCACGCCCGCCGGCCTGAGCCTGTGGTGGCGCGAGCCGCTGTCGGGCGACTACGCCATCCGCTTCAGCGCCACGGCCCTGCCGGCCCCGGTCAGCGCCGGGCCGCATGCCGGCCGCATCTCGGACCTGAACATGTTCTGGAATGCGCTCGAAGCGGATGGCGCCGAGCCCCATCCACGCAGCGGCAGGTTCGCCGGCTACGACGATCTGCCCACCTACTACGCCGGCTTCGGCGCCAATGCCAACACGACGACGCGGCTGCGCCTGTACGACGGCAGCCGGCGCCGCCTGCTGGCCGGCTTCGCCGACGCGTCAATCGCCGAGCCCGGCGAGCAGCCCATGACGCCTCAGACCCGGCTGCACCTGGCCAAGCCGCTGGCCATCGAGATCGTCTCGCGCCGGCCCACGGCCACCGACCCCGTCCACCTGCTCTGGTCGGCCGACGGCCGGGCTGTCTTCACCCGCACCGATCCCCAACCTCGCCTGCAAGGCTATTTCGCGCTGCGCACCACGGCCAGCCGCCTGCAGATCCGCGACTTCCAGATCCTCCAATGCCGATGAAACAGCTGCTGCTCTCCATCTGCCTCGCCGCGTCCCTTGCCGCCCGCGCGGCCGAGCCGGTCCGCATCGACATCCAAGCCGACCAGCCCGGCCCCGTCATCGCGCGCCAGATCTACGGCCAGTTCGCCGAGCACCTGGGCGCCGGCATCTACGGCGGCCTCTGGGTGGGGGCGGACTCCAGGATCCCCAATGTGCGCGGCTGGCGCAGCGACGTCGTCAACGCGCTCAAGGCCATCAAGGTGCCCGTGCTGCGCTGGCCCGGCGGCTGCTTCGCCGACGAATACCACTGGCGGGACGGCATCGGCCCGCAGGCCCGGCGTCCGCCACGCGTCAACACCAGCTGGGGAGGCGTCATCGAGCCCAACGCGGTGGGCACGCATGAGTTCATGGACCTCGCCGAGCAGCTCGGCAGCGAGGTGTACATCAACGCCAACCTCGGCTCCGGCACCGTGCAGGAGATGGCCGAATGGCTGGAATACCTGACGGCCGAAGGCGACACGGCGCTGGCCAGAGAGCGCCGCGCCAACGGCCGCGACAAGCCCTGGAAGATCCAGCACTGGGGAATAGGCAACGAAAGCTGGGGCTGCGGCGGCCACATGAAGCCCGGCTACTACGCCGACCTCTACAGGCACTGGTCCACCTTCGCCAAGGCGCCGCGAGGCAACCGGCCCAAGCTGGTCGCCAGTGGCGGCCAGGGCTTGGAGCTGAACTGGGTCGAGACGCTGAGCGCCGAGATCAAGCAGCGCATGGATGCCGTCACCCACCACCAGTACTCGCTGCCCACGCGAGACTGGGAGAAGAAGGGCTCGGCCATCGCCTTCCCCGAGGCCGAGTGGATCTCTACGCTGGCCGTGCCGCAGACCATTGACGGCTACCTCGCCAAGCACCGCGAAATCCTGGACCGCAACGATCCCGCGAGGAAGCTCGCCATCTACTTCGACGAATGGGGCAGCTGGTACGACCCCGAGCCCGGCACCGACGCCGGCTTCCTCGTCCAGCGCAATACGCTGCGCGATGCGGTGCTGGCCGCGCTGCACTTCCACGTCTTCCACCGCCATGCCGAGCGCGTGAAGATGGCCAACATCGCGCAGATGGTCAACGTGCTGCAGGCCATGGTCGTCACAGACCAGGAGCGCATGGTGCTGACGCCCAGCTACCACGCGTTCGCGATGCACCTGCCCTTCCAGGACGCGACTTCGCTGCCGGTGAAGCTGGCCGGCGTGCCGGCCTACACGCTGGGCCAGCACAGCATCCCGGCCTTGTCCGCCAGCGCCGCCAAGGGCGCCGACGGCCGGCTGCTGCTCAGCCTTGCCAACACCCATCCCGGCAACCCACTGCCGCTGCAGATCGCCGTGGGCGGCAAGAGCGTGCGCGCCGTGACCGGCCAACTGCTGACGGCCGCCACCATGGACGCCGAGAACCGCTTCGAGGCGCCAGACCGTGTCAGGCCGCAGTCGTTCAAGGCGCAGGCCACGGGCGGCCAGCTGGCCGTGACCCTGCCGGCCAAGTCGGTGCTCGTGCTGGAAGTGCAGCCGTGATCCGTCGCGCGCTTGCCCTGCTGGCGCTCATTGCCGCGCCCGCCTTCGCCGCTGACGCGCTGCGCCCGCCCCTGCTGCTGACTGGCCAGCGCGCCGAGGTGCAGGACCTCTCAGGCCGCTGGACCTATTCCAAGGACTACTACCGCACCGGCCTGAGCGACATCAACGGCTGGGTCGCCAAGTCACGCATGCAGCGCCACCGCGACGTGGACGTCGCCGCCGAGGAGGCCAAGCCCGGCACGGGCTTCTTCGAGTTCGACCTCGACCGTGGCCCGGCCATGGAGATCCCCGGCGCCTGGAACGCCGCCACACCCGAGCTGCGCTGGTACGACGGCTTGGTCTGGTTCCAGCGCCGCTTCGATGCTGCGCCGCCCAAGCCAGGCCAGCGCAGCTTCCTGCGCTTCGAGGCCGTCAACTACCGCGCCCATGTCTACCTGAACGGCAAGGAGGTCGGCCGACACGAAGGCGGCTTCACGCCCTTCGTGCTGGAGGTGGGCGATGTACTGCGCGCCAGCGGCAACCGACTCGTCGTGGGCGTGGACTCACGCCACGACGCGCAGAGCATCCCTGCCGAGATCACCGACTGGGACCTGTACGGCGGCATCACGCGGCCCGTGAAGCTCATCCAGACGCCCGCCACATTCATCGACGACGCCACGCTGCGCCTGACCGACGCCGGCCGCCTGGTGGGCAGCCTGCAGCTCAACGGCGCGCAGGCCGCCCACCAGCCCGTCAGCGTGCAGATCGAGGCCCTGGGGCTGAAGACGCAGGCGACGACCGACGCCCATGGCGAGGCCCGCTTCGACGTCGCCGCACCCGGCGCGCTGAAGCGTTGGTCGCCCGAGTCACCCCAGCTCTACGCGGTGCGCTTCGCCAGCGACGACGACGCCGTGACCGATCGCATGGGCTTCCGCACGCTTGCCGTGAGAGGCAGCGAGATCCTGCTGAACGGCAAGCCCATCACGCTGCGCGGCGTGTCGCTGCACGAGGAAGAACTGGGCGCCAACCCGGCCCGCCGTCTCAGCGACTCGGCGGCCCGCGCGCTGCTGGGCGAGGTCAAGGCAGGCCTCAATGGCAACTATGTGCGTCTGTCGCACTACCCGCATGCTGAGGCCATGCTGCGCGCAGCCGACGAGCTGGGACTGCTGGTGTGGAGCGAGATCCCCGTCTACTGGACAGTGGACTGGGACCATCCCGCCGTACTGTTGAAGGCCCGGCGCCAGCAGGCCGAGACCATTTACCGCGACCGCAACCGCGCGGCGCTGGCGCTGTGGAGCGTGGGCAACGAGACGCCAGTGGCCGAGAACCGCACCCGCTTCCACGCCGCGCTGGCCGCCACCGTGCGCGCGCTGGACTCCAGCCGCCTCATCAGCGCCGCACTGCTGGTGGAGCGCCGGGGCGACACGGTCAGGATCGCCGACCCGCTGCTGCCGCACTTGGACGTGATGGCCGTCAACACCTACGCGGGCTGGTACGGCGATGACATGCTGGAAGACCTCGACCGGCTCCAGTGGGCGCTGCCCACCGACAAGCCGCTGCTGGTGTCGGAATTCGGCGCCGACGCGCTGGCTGACCACCACGACCTGGGCGACCAACCCAAGAAATGGAGCGAGGAGTTCCAAGCCGCCTACTACCGCGCCACGCTGGGCATGCTGGCCCGCATCCCCAACCTGCGCGGCCTCTCGCCCTGGGTGCTGAAGGACTTCCGCTCGCCGCGCCGCGAGCACCCTGTCTTCCAGAACGGCTGGAACCGCAAGGGCCTGCTGTCCGAGACCGGCCAGCGCAAGCAGGCCTTCGACGTGCTGGCCCGGCATTACCGAGCACAAGCCGCCAAGCCATGAACCCCGTGATCCCGCTGTCCGAGGGCGCGCCCAACCTCTTCGACGGCGACGCGCCTGATCGCGTCTGCCGCCGTCCCACGCGAGCCGAACTGCACGCCTACCCCTCCCCCACAGCCGCGCGCGGCCGCGCCCTCGTCTACGCGGGCGGCGGCTACCTGCAGCTGATGCACGACAAGGAGGGCGTCGAGGTCGCGCAATGGCTGAACACGCTGGGGCTGGACGCCTACGTGCTGGTGCACCGCCTGCCTGGCCAGGACGACCATCCCTTCGACATCGCGCTGCAGGACGGCCGGCTCGCGCTGGCTCACCTGGCCACGCTACCGCCGCTGCCGCTGCTGCATGTGGGCATGTCCTCGGGTGGCCACCTGGCCGGCGTGATGGCCTGCCAGCGCACCGACATGGATGTGGCGGGCGCCGTCATCGGCTACGCGCCCCTCAACGCCAACCACCGCGACCACAAAGTCCCCGTCGGCAAGCCCGACTTCCCGCCACCCGAGAAGCAGGCCTTCTACGACGCCTGGCCCATAGGCATCGCGGGCCAGCCCCACGGCCTGCCGCCCTGCCCGGTCTTCCTGGCTTACGCGCTGCACGACCCCGTCGTGCCGGTGCAGCATGCGCTCAACCTCATCGTGGCAGCACAGCAGCGCCAGCTGGACGTCGAAGCGCATGTCTTTGCGCAGGCGGAACACGGCTTCGCGCTGCGCGGCCTGGCGGGCACGCACGACCAGTGGCCGGCGCTCGCGGCGCGCTGGATGGCGACCCAGTTGGACGACACACGCGCCAGGCAGCTTCCTTGACGACCCTCTCGCCGTGCTGAACAAAGCCAGACTCAGGCGAGTCGTCGACCGTCACGCCTGAGCGGCGCGACGTCGGACCACCAGTGCCAGGGTGACACGCCCAGCGCCTGGCTGAGCGTGTAGCCGCCTTAGGTCATGCGGCGGCCGGCGGCGCCGACGATGACCAGGGCCTGCTTCACGCCCGGCGCCGGGTTGCGCAGCAGTGCGATCTCGAAGCATTCCCAGCAGCCCTTGAGCTTGCCCAGGTCGAGACCCGAGGCGTCGATGGCGGGGTGATGGCCGGTGTGCCAACGCAGATCTGGACGGTACCCTTGCCACCGACGCTGGCGCGCAGGCCGAAGCGCCTCAGGTCATCGGCCAGGTCCCGGGCGACGAAGGCCTCAAGCGGATCGGCTTCGGCCGCAGCAACGATGACGGCGCCGTCCAACGGCACGCCGCCCGGCGTGGGCTTGGTATCGACGAGAAGGCCCGCGTGCGCTGCGCTGGCACGCGCGCAAAGCCAAGCCAGCAGCAGCGCGTGCATCAGCGGGCCCCGAACGCGGACCGCAGATCCGGCGGCGGCGCGTTGCGGTCCACGGTCAGCCAGCCGTCCTTCAGGGTCATCTCCGCCACCTGGATGACGGTGCGCTGGTGCCAGCGATCGTCCGTCCTGGCCTCGGGCTCGCCGCCCTGATGCGTGAAGTAGAAGAGGTAGGCCCGGCCGTCGACGACGGTCACGCCGGGATGCTGGCCCTTGGCGCGGTCGGTGGGGTGCTGGCCGATATCGGACAGCAGACGCGCGGGTTGCTCCTCCCAGGTCCGGGCGTCGTCGGAGCGCAGCACCAGCAAGCCCTTCCACAGGTCGGCCACCAGCCACCACTTGCCGGCGAACTGGAAGACGGTGGGGCCTTCGCCGGGCAGCGGGCTCACCGGGCCGCGCAAGGTCCAGGTCTTCAGGTCGGGGCTGTCGGCCGCCTTGAGCCTGCTGCCCCCCTGCTCGTCCTTGAACCACATGCGCCATCCGCCCTGCGGCGCGCGGATGACGGCCGCGTCGATGACCTTGGGCGAGCCCAGGTCCACGCGGCCGGCACAGGTCCAGTGGCGCAGGTCGGTGCTGGTCAGGTGCTCGATGCGGCGCTCGCCGGTCCAGCTCTTGTGCACGCCGGGCACGATGGTCAGCCACAGGTGGTAGACGCCGTCGAAGTCCTGGATCTCGGGCGCCCACAGCGTGGCGCCGGTGCACTCCGCCGGGAACGTTGCCTCGCCCGCCGCTCGCCAGTGGTTGCCGTCGTCCGTCGTCGCGATGCCTATGGGCGTGGCGTGCACCCAGCTCACGTCCTTGGGGTCGGGGAGCCGCAGCGTCGCGCGACGGTTCGTGTAGAACATCTCCCAGCGCTTGAGGCCGCGGTTGAAGACCAGGGACACGTCGGCCGCGCCGTCCAGCACCGGATCGCGGTACAGCGGCCGCGGCGCGGGTTCCACGCCGGCGCAGCCGGCCAGGGCCGCAAGCAGCAGCAGCGCAGCGATCTTCATGGCGTCGTGATCGGCAGGTAGCGCGGCGGCTTCATGCCATGGCCGAGGTGGAAGCTCGTGTGCGGCGGCTGGTTGTAGCCGGCGTTCTGGTTCGCGACCTGCACGCGGTACTGCGGGTCGTGCATCAGCGTGACGAGGCGGTGCTCGGTCGGCAGCGGCGTCGAGAAGATCAGCAGCGCCGTGCTGTCCTCGTTGCGCCAGACGACCTCCTCGCGCCAGTCACCGAACAGGTCGGCCGACAGCACCGGGTTGCCCTTGGTGCCGTTGTTGGACGCGGCGCCGAAGGTCTTGCCGTTCAGCAGGTTCTCGAACCTGAAGCGGGCGGGGTTCCACTTGTCGATGGAGACATGGTCGAGCGACTCGCGCAGCAGGTCGCCGTCCCACCAGAGGGCGAAGTTGTAGCGGTTGGGATGCTGCTCGCTGATGAGCTGGCCGCCCGCACTCATCAGGCCGCCGACGGAGCCCCAGCATTCGGCGCCGGGCCAGGCGGGGTCGATGTCGAAGCAGACGCCGCGGCCCACGTCGCTGTTCCTGCCGGACATGCTCCACAGGATCTTGCCCGTGGCGGCATCGTGCATCTCCAGGCCGTGCTCACCGTAGCAGCGCGGGCTCTCGTGCACCATGAAGACCTGCTGGCCCTCGCGCGCCGGGTCGAAGGCGCCGACATGCAGCGCGTCGCCGTGGCACAGGCCGGTGCTGTAGAGCAGCTTGCCGTTGCTCGCGATGGTGGCGGCGCCGTAGATGATGTCGTCGCGGCCGTCACCGTCCACGTCGGCCACCGAGAACCAGTGCGCGCCCTGGCCCGCGGCGGGCTTGCTCGCGGCGTCGGCGTCGCTGTCGAACACCCAGCGCTGCGTGAGCTTGCCGTCGCGCCAGTCCCAGGCCGCCAGCACGGCGCGGGTGTAGTAGCCGCGCGAGAACACGGCGCTCGGCCGCTGGCCATCCAGATAGGCCACGCCGGCCAGGAAACGGTCCACGCGGTTGCCGTAGGCATCGCCCCAGGCCGCCACGTCGCCGCGCGGCGGCGTGTAGTCCACGGTGGCCATCGCGGTGCCGGTCAGGCCGTTGAAGACGGTCAGGAACTCCGGGCCGGCGAGCACATAGCCGGCAGGGTTGCGGTGGTCGGCCCTGGCGTCGCCGATGACCTTGCCGGTACCGTCCACCGTGCCGTCGGCCGTCTTCATCATGAGCTCGGCTCGGCCGTCGCCGTCGAAGTCATAGGCGAGGAAGCTCGTGTAGTGGGCGCCGGCACGGATGTTGGGCCCCAGGTCGATGCGCCACAGCCGCGTGCCGTCCAGCTTGTAGGCGTCGATCAGCGTGTGGCCCGTGTAGCCCTTGTGCGCGTTGTCATGGGCATTGGTGGGCTGCCATTTCACGATCAGCTCGTACTGGCCGTCGCCATCGAGGTCGGCGGCGGTACCGTCGTTGACCTCGTAGCGGTAGGTCACGCCGTCGGGCGACACGCCGCCCTCGGGCCGCTGCAGCGGCACGCGCAGATAGGGCTGACCCCACGGCGCCGCGGCGCTGGACGCGGCCAGCTCCTTGCCGCCGACGACGGCGCGCACGCTGTAGAGGCTGTCGCTGCGCCCCTGCGCATCGACGAGGTTGGTCAGCGCCTGCGGTTCGCGGGTGATGCGCCGGCCGTCACGGTAGACGTTGAAGCGCACGCCGGTCGGCTCCGTGCCCAGCAGCCGCCAGCTGACGAAGACGCCCGACGACGTGGCCAGCGCGACGACGCCGCGATCCAGCCTCTCCATCTGCTTGGGTGGCTGTGCCTTGGCGAGGCCCGGCCCGGCCAGCAGCAGGCAGACGACGAAACGGTGCAGAAGACTCATGGTGATGAACCAAAAAAAACGGCCCCAGCGTGAGCGGGGGCCGGCGCGCTGTCAGCGCAACAGGGAGGCCATGCCGGCCCGATGAACCTGCCCGCAGGGCAGGATCAGAGCTTGTAGCCCAGCGTCAGGTAGTAGCGGCGGCCGGACCAGGCCAGCTCGTTCGGGCGGCTCAGGTCGCCGGCGTAGCTCAGCTCGGCCTGGTTGGTCAGGTTCTTCGCCTCGATCGCCAGCGTGAAGTTCTTCGTCGCCTTCCACTGGACCTTGGCGTCCAGGTAGCCGGTCTTGTCGCGGAAGTTCGGGTTGCCCGACACGTCATTGCCGCCCGTGTAGTACTTGTCGCGGTAGGCGTAGGCCAGGCGGGCGTTGAAGTTGCCGTCGTCGTACCACAGGCCCAGGTTGTAGGAGTTCTTCGACAGGCCCGGGTAGGGCAGCACGGAATTGTCCAGCGGGCTGATCAGCTCGTTGCCCTTGGCGTAGCTGAACGTCATGCGGGTGTAGTTGGCATCCACGCCGAAGCCGCTCAGCCAGCCCGGCAGGAAGGACAGCGCCGTGCGGCCCGCCAGTTCGATGCCCTGGGTCTTGGCGCCTTCGCCGTTGACCGCCTGCGTCACGTCGAAGATACGGCCGTCGCCGAAGAAGTTGACGCCGTAGTTCACGACATTGCTGCGGACATAGGTGCCGATGTCGGTACGGAAGGTGGCCAGGCTGACCTGCGTGTCGCGGCTCGGGTAGTACTCCACGCTCAGGTCGTACTTGTTGGCGCGATAGGGCTTGAGGTCGGGATTGCCGGCCGAGCAGGTGTCGGTACCGTTGCCACCGCGTGCCGGGTCACCGCTACCCGTCGTGCAAGTGACGTTGGGCGCCAGCAGGTTCAGTGCCGGACGCGCCATCACCTTGGCCAGGCCGCCACGAACCAGAAGCTTGCCGTTGATCAGCTGCAGCGTGCCGTTCAGGCTTGGCAGCACATCGTTGTAGCTGTTGCTGATGGCCACGATCTGGTTGCTGTTCACGATGACGGAGCAGCTCGACACGGTGGCCGGGTTGCAGGTGCGGTCCGTGCGCACGCCGGCCGAGGTCACGTCGGTGCGGGTGTAGCGCACGCCGACGTTGCCATCCAGCGGCATGCCCAGGATCTCGGTACCCCAGTCCAGTCGCACATAGCCCGACTTGATCTTCTCGGTGATGTCGAAGGCCGGGATCTGTGGGTAGGTCTTGCCGTCGTTGCCGGGCGTCGTGTACAGGTACTTGTGGCTGAAGTCGCTGGTGTCGAAGATGCCTGAGGCCGCGGCGGCCGCATAGCTGGGCGCCGTCCAGTTGCCCGGCATGCCGGAGGCGTTGCCGTAGCCACCCATGAAGGTGCCGGGCGACTTGGTGCGGATCGCGTTGACGATCTCCTGCATGCGCGCGCCGGTCACGTAGGAGGTCTTGTAGCCGCTGTTGATGTAGGTCTGCGAATCGTTGGGGCGTTGCGCCGTGCCGGTGTACAGCGGGTCGAAGATGATGGTCTGGTTGACGTTGGCTGTGCGGGCATTGATGTCCACCGCCTCGTCGGTGAGGTCCAGCCTGCCGTTGTTCTGCACCAGGTAGCCGCCGCCGTTGTACTGGCGCGAGCTGGACTCACGCGCCTGGCCGCCGAACCACACGCTGTGGAGGAAGTCGTGGTCCAGGTTGTACTGGAAGTCCAGCTTGCCCTGGCGCTCCTTGTTGTGCGTGGCCGAGGGACGGTACTGCAGCTGGGCCTGCACGTAGGAGCTGGCGTCGTCGGGGCTGTAGCCCTTCGGGAAGATGAACTGCGGCAGGCGGCTGCCGTCGAGCTTGACGACCAGGCCGGGCGCGTTCTGCGTCAGCACGATGTTGTTGCTCTCGCTCCTGTAGTCCGACTTCGAATCGCCCAGCAGGCCTTCGACGCGCCAGTCGTTGTTCTTGAACTTGAAGCCCGCCGTCGTGTACTTGGACTCGATGTTCAGCGCGAAGTCGCGCGCCGACGTGCTGAACGCTCCCTGGCCGCCCTGGCCGGCCACGTTCAGGCAGTTGCCCACCGTGTACTGCGTGACATGGTGGTTCTCCACCACCATGCCGGACGGTGTCGTATTGGCATTGATGCCCGTGCAGGTGCCGGCGGTCTGCACCGTGCCGTCGGCGCGGTAGACCGGCGCGTTGCCGGCGTTCGACAGACGCGACACCGAAGTGAAGTCGGTGCCGAAGTTCATGTCGTTGAGCTTCTGCGCCTGCTTGTTGACCTGATGGCTCACGTAGGCGTCCAGCTCGTTGCTGAACTTGTACTGCGCTGTCAGCTCAGCGGAGCTGCGCTTGTGGTCCCGTTCCCAGATGCCGTAGCGCGAGATGCGCGGCGAGTAGTCGAACCACTGGGCCAGGCAGGCATTCTTGTCGGTGGTGTTGGTCAGCGCATTGCAACCAGCCGAGGTCGTCACGGCGGCGGCGACGGGGTTCAGGCTGGTGACCGTCTTCTCGGGCGAGAAGTCCCAGTCGCGCAGGAAGCTCCACGACGTGTTGCGGGCGAAGTCGCCGCGCGTGTGGATCTTGTCGTAGACCAGGTTGGCCATCAGACCAAGCTTGCCGTCCAGGAACTTGTCGGCCAGCAGCAGCGTGCCGCGCGGCTGCGTGCCGCCGCGCAGGCTGCCCTGCTCGGCCGCCAGCGTGCCGGCGATGGTGCGCTTGCTGAAGTCCAGCGGCTTGCGCGTGTTGATGCGGACGGTGCCGCCCACGCCACCTTCGGTCAGGTCGGCCGTGGAGCCCTTGACGACGTCGATGGAGGCGATCAGCTCGGAGGCCAGCTCGCGCAGCTCGGCGCCGCGGCCGGCGCCGCCGTTGGTGCCCAGCACCGACATGCCATTGATCTCGACGCGGTTCAGGTCGGGCTCGACACCGCGGATGGACACCTGGGAGCCTTCGCCGAACTCGCGCGACAACTGTACGCCGGTGATGCGCGACAGCGCCTCGCCGACGTTCTTGTCCGGAAACTGGTCGATGTCCTCGGCGACGATGCTGTCGCTCACCGTGGACGCATGGCGCTTGCGGTCGATGGCGCTCTGGATGGAGCGGCGAATGCCGGTGACGGTGACGGTGTCAAGCTGCTGCGCGCCCTTGTCGGCAGCCTTGTCGGCGGCCTTGGCCTCGGCCTTCTCGGCGGGCTTCTCGGCCGGCGCCTGGGCTTGCTGGGCATGCGCCTGGCCGGCCAGTGCGGCCGAAATGGCCAGGGCCAACGGCGTCCAACGTGAAACTGGCATGCCGCCGTGAATCTTCTTCAGCATTTTGTTTGTCTCCAGAATATCAACCAGGATGGGCTCGATACGAACCCTCTTTACTGCCCCGAGGACAGTCTAGGCCGCGGGTTTTACGTCGTGTTCACATGCCAGCAAAGAATCACGACCGTGATTGCTTCACCCCCGAGAAAACCCTTGAGCCACCTGGATTTCGATCACGCTCGTGATTATCCGCGACCCACTGCACTCCCCTCGGCCGAGACGGGTCGGCACACTGGGCGCGGCGCCCGCGGCGGGCGCGGATCCGGGCCATCACCAGAGCCCGAACGAATATGGGCCGAACCCCTCTTGCAAGGGATTCAGCCCATGATCAGATGAATATCAAATATTCACGAACAAAATCCGCATACAAATATTCAGGACCGAAGCATGAATCTCAGTGATTACGTTCCAGCCAAGCATTGGGCACTGGCACGATGCAGATATTCATCTCGCGGCCGTCGGCGGCCAGCATGGCCGACTGGATCTGGATCTTGCGGCCGTCGGGGCTGAAGGTCGGGTGCGGATGGTCGCGCGCTGTCGTCTTGTGGCCCGTCGTCAGCAGCATCATTTCGCGGCTCTTGCGGTTGATCAGGTAGAGGCTGCGCCCGAAGTCGTCGCCGACCGCGAAGCGCCCGTCCGGTGAGCCATGGACGTGCCACAGGCCGCTGCCGGACGGCGTCTGGCCGACGAGGCTCACCTCGCGGGTGCGCAGGTTGACGATGGCCAGGCCCGTCGGCTTCTCGCGCGTGCCGGCGTCGCCCCAGGCGGCGTCCTGCCCCGGGTTGGCGCCGCCCACGTCGGTACCCGGCGCGCGGCCCGGGTCGAAGACACCCGGGATGGCACGGTGGCCCATGATGGCCAGTGCCACCTCGTCCTTGCCGATGAAGGCCTCGTGCGTGACCCACTCATAGGGCGCCTCGGGATAGAGCGGGCGCAGACCGCTGCCGTCGCCCTTGACCGTCCAGGTGCGCTGCGGCGCCTTGCCGCCGGTCTCCCAGCTGAACACCAGCTCGCCCGGGCTCCACAGGTTGGCCTGGATATGGCCGATCTGGAAGGGCACGGAGACCACATGCTGGATCTCGCCGGTCTTCACGTTGATCTTGCCGATGGCATGCGGGCCGGCACCCATGCCGCGCGGGCCGAAGGGCGGCTCGATCTTGGTGCCGGCCGGCAGCCTGGCACCCGCGTAGGCCTTGCCCTGGATGCGGAAGTAGAACCACTGGCCGTCGGAGTCCAGCGCGTTGTCGCCAAAGGCCTCCAGCTCGGCCGGCAGCGTGCCGATGACACGCTGATAGCTGCTCGCAGGCTTGATGCTGCCGGCCCTGCTGTCAGCGAAGACGCGGTCCAGGTCCACCTCGATGGCCTGCATGACCTTGGGCGCCCCGCCCGGGTCCTTGCGCAGGAAGTAGAGCCTGTTGCCGCCCGACTGCGCGAGGTTGAGCATCCCCTCGTAGCCGCCCTCGGTGACCTGCACCATCTCGCCGCTGGCTTCGTTGACGGCAATGGCCTCGCCCTTCACGCGCGCCGAGCGGAACACCAGCCATTGGCCGTCGGCCGTCCACTGCGGGTGGCTGGGGTAGATCTTGGAGTCGCCGCGTGGCTGCGTCGTCAGGAAGGTCAGCGGCGTGCCGGTGACGGGGTCAGGCACGACGCGCTTCTCGGAAGGAAAGCGCTGGCCGATCTGGGCCCAGGCGGGGGCGAGCACCAGCAGCAGGGACAGCAGCAGGGAGGTCTTGCGAAGCGACATGATGGGTGCCGGTAAGAAAGGTGGCCGCGACTCTAGGACCGGCTACGTTGCGCGATGTTGCTGGGCGCCAATCGCTCAAGAACTTGCGCCATCCCGGCCCGCCGCACGGGCCGGGCTGCTCCTAGCATCCGCGCCATGACCCCCGCCCTCACCCGCCGCTGCGCCGCGACCCTGCTCTCGCTGCTGGCCCTGCCGGCCGCAGTCCATGCGCAGGCCTTCACCGCCAGCACCGATCCCGCCCGCGCCCAGGTCACGCTGCCCGATCCGGCCCGGCCCGAGCTGCCGTCCATCCTCCTCATCGGCGACTCGACGGTGCGCAACGGCCACGACGACGGCCAGGGCAAGGGTGCCGAGGGGCAGTGGGGCTGGGGCCATCCCATCGCCGGCTTTTTCGACCCGAATCAGGTCAACCTCGTCAACCGCGCCGTGGGCGGGCTGTCCAGCCGCACCTACCGCAGCAGCGGCCACTGGGAGCGCAGCAAGGCGCTCATCAGGAAGGGTGACTGGGTGCTGATGCAGTTCGGCCATAACGACGCCAGCCCCGTCAACGACAACAGCCGCGCCCGCGGCGTGCTGCGCGGCGCGGGGCCCGAGACCGAGGACATCGACAACCTGCTGACGGGCAAGCGCGAGACCGTCGCCACCTACGGCGCCTATCTGCGCGGCTACATCGCCGAGATCCGCGCGGCCGGCGCCACGCCGGTGGTCTGCTCGCCGGTGATCCGCAAGCGCTGGGAGGCCGACGGCCAGAAGGTCACGCGCGCCGGCGGCAACTTCGCAGCCTGGGCCGCCGAGGTGGCCAGGCAGGAGAACGTGGCCTTCATCGACCTGAACGAATGGGGCGCGCTGCGCTACGAGGCGCTGGGCAGGGCCGCGGTGGAGAAGCTCTTCCCCGCCGCGACACCCGAGGAGACCGTGCACACCAACCTGGCCGGCGCGACGCTGAACGCCCAACTCGTCATCGCCGGACTGATCCAGAACAAGGTGCTGCCGGACGCCTTCTACACCCGCCGCTTCGCGCCCGACGGTAGTGACGAGCAGCCCGTCGTCGATGCCCGCAAGGTCAAGGTCGAGGCGCCGCGCGACCCCAGGCTGCCCAGCCTCGTGCTGATTGGCGACTCCACGGTGCGCAGTGGCGGCCAGAACGGCGCCTACGGCTGGGGCGAGCGACTGGCCACCTTCTTCGACACGCAGCGCATCAACGTCGTCAACAACGCCATCGGCGGCCGTAGCAGCCGCACCTTCTTCACCGAAGGCCGCTGGGCCTCGGTGCTGGAGCAGTTGAAGGCCGGCGACACGCTGCTGATCCAGTTCGGCCACAACGACGGTGCACGCATCGGCGACCCGGCCGGCAAGAACCGCGGCTCCGTCCCCGGCATCGGCCCCGAGACGCAGGAGGACACCCGGCCCGACGGCAGCAAGGAGAAGGTGCAGAGCTTCGGCTGGTATCTCGCGCGCTACATCGACGACGCCAGAGCCAGGGGCGTCCATGTCGTCGTACTGTCGCCCATCCCGCACAAGGACCGCTGGCAGCCCGAGCAGCCGCGCGACTTCGAGAACTACGCCGCCTGGGGCGAGCAGGTCGCGCGCGAACGCGGCGCGCAGTTCGTCGACCTGACCCTGCTCGTGACGCAGGCCTACCGCGCTGCGGGCGCCGAGCGCGTCGACGGCTTCTTCTCCGACGCCCGCACGCACACCAACGACGCTGGCGCCGTCTTCAACGCCAGCCAGGTCGTCGAAGGGCTCAAGCGCTTGCCGGGGCGGCCGCTGAATGGCTTTCTGCGCCCCGCGACACCCTGATTCGCGACAACACTTGCGGACCTCGAAAAATATCGCTTAGAATAGCGGGCTTAGGCGCTTTAGCTCAGTTGGTTAGAGCGATGGAATCATAATCCACAGGTCCGGGGTTCGAGTCCCTGAAGCGCCACCAAACAAAGTCCTTGTGCCTCAGGCGCCTGGAAAGAAGAGCCACCCTAGCGGTGGCTTTTTGCTTCCCGGCTGAGCGGAGTGGTCGTCATTGATCTCGTCGTAGCTCGTGGCGAGCGGCGAGCGGCGATCTTCAGGCCCAGCGCCGAGACTGGCGCGTGAATCGCTGGCTCTTCATGGTGTGGGTGTAGACGCGCGCGCCTTGGCGAGGGCCTTCAACGGCTGCCGGACATCGGCGTCGACGGTTCCCGCAAAACGGGCCGGATCCCGGCTGCTGCACACCGCGATGCTGTTGCTGTCCTCGTGCGCGCCCAGACCCACGAAGAAATTGATACGCTCGCCCATAGCTCGTCCCCTACAGCTGCGCCTGGCTCGTCCAGCCGCATGTGGCTCGGCACACTTCGGCGTGCAATCCACGGAACCGGGGACGAGCCCTTGACGCGCTCATGGAGCGGCCATCATGCCCAGCCGGACGCGATGCTGGGGCCATTCCCCCTCGAATTCGAGGCACGCCCGCAGTGCCTATCGAAGCATTTGCGAGAGCGCTCGAACTTCAACGGCTTTTCCCCAAGCGAGCAAGCAGCCGTTCGCGCGCAGCCGCCCCATCGGCATCCGCTGCCGCTTGAGGCTTCTCACTGACAGCCGCGTGGGATCCGTGCCGCTCTTCGCCAAAGCCAACAGACTTCGCGTAGTCGTGCCATGTCGTCAACTCGGTTTGAAGCCTCCATCGCTGCGCGAGCAGGCACAGGTGCTCTTCATCGAGCTGCCCCATGTCCACATCAGCGGGCGGCGGCGTGACCGTGCTGCGCTTCATCCCGGCAAGGTGCAGCCATTGCAGCAGGGCGGCCTCAGGCCGGAACATGTCGCAAAGCCGACCTGGTTGATACAGCGTCCAGCGATCTTCTTCCGTGGCAGGAAAGAAGCGCTCGGCCAAGCCGAAGAACCTGAAGACATCGCCGCCCGATGTCTTCACTTCACCCAGGTTCGGCCGTTTGCCTGCCGAGGTGGGCACCACGGCCATCACGATTGATGACGGGTTGTTCAAGAATCCGCACTCGCCGAGCACCGACTGCAGGGAGATCACGGCGCCGGTTCGGATACGAGTGGCCATCTCGGTCAGCTCGGCCGGCGGCAGGCAGCGCCGGTTCAAATACGCGCCCGACGCAACGCGTCGCAGCGCGCCGGCCTGCACCAACGAATTGGCGAGCAGCCGGGCCGTACTCGCAGACGCACCGGGGCGGTATCGCAGCACGAGGTTATGGAACTCGGCGGCGGTGAAGACCCTCAGCGCACCTGAGTCGGCAAGGCTTCCCAGCAATCTGAACTTCCAGTCGCCGACAGGTTGATCCGTTTGATCCGTCCGGCGGTCGGGTCGCTTCAGGTGGCCGGACAGCAGACCAGCGCTCATGATCCGGCCTCCGGCGATGCAGCGACAGCAGTCTGCAGCCACCCCTCAACGGCCACACCGACGTCCACGCGCATGGCGTCGAACGCCTCACTGTCGATGGCCTGGCCAACTTTGGCCGGCAGGTAGGGCACGACGTCGGTGCGGAACTGCTCGTAGCTCATCGCCTCGATCTTCGGCCACAGCTCGGCCATGATCAGCGGCAGACGCTGCTTGGCGTCAGGCATCTGCGCGAGCAGCGGACCCGGATCCTCGACCCCCGCCTCAAGCAGGACGCTCAGGTCGAACAGGTCGCGTGGCGCCATCCGCGTCGGATCGGTCAAGGCCAGGACCTTGGTCACGGCAATGTGCTGCGAGTCAAGCACCTGAACCCGCACATCGCGCCCGGTCTGGTTGAACGACTTGTCCAGGGGCACCTCGACCACATGGCCTTCGATCAATTTGGGCCTACGGGAAACTTCGACCGTCAGGTGCATCGGCGCCGTGCTGTTGGGCTGAGTGCCGGTGATCTTCCAGCGCAAGGTGGTGTCAGTCTGCTTCGGGGCGGTGACCAGCGCGTTCGCGATCAAGCCGGATGACAACGCCCGCTCGATGGAGCGCCGCACAACGCCCTGGATTCGCTCCTTGGACGCGCGCTCATCGGCGTCAAGGTCGATATCCTTGGTGTATCGCACGCTGCCATGGACAGCCCGCATGGCCATGCCCCCCCTTCAACACCAGCTCCTTGTGCATGGCGTTGCTCATCAGCTCGACGAGCAGACGGGTCTGAAGCGCTTCGCGCACCAGAGCGAGTTCCAGTTCGGCTCCCATCGCTTTGCCTCACGCTTATTTGAAGTACACATCGCCGGCCATACCGGCGAATTGTGCTTCAAATATAGAAACCATTTGCACCATCAGACAATTGAAGTACAGGACGATGACGTGGCAATTGATTGATGCTTCAAATTGACGGGCGCAAGCGCCGCGCCCCAGTTGTTACGGTCCTAGACGCAGTGGAATCAGCTCGCTGCGGGAAGGATGTGCTTGCTGCCCGCGCGAGGGCCTTGAAGCCAGGTTCCCAGTGTCGATCTGGCCGCTCACGCAACCGCGAAACCTGGCCTGCATGACAGCGGCATCAGGTCCGAGCCACCCACAGACCGAGGTCACATTTCGGGGGTGAAGCGTTTTGAACGCTCTGGCCGAGCATCATCGCTGCCGCAAGTTGCCTCCAAAGAAGCCGCGAACCTTGAGTTCTTGGTGGCCGCTCCCTGCAGCGCCACCAACAACCGGCCCCCAGTAGATCAGCGATCCACCGGGGCACTCCCTCTTCGGCACAACGCGCGCCGTCGAGCTGGGTTCAGTGCACCGTGCCCCGGCACGCCGCCAGCGTGATCCGATAGGCCGCGGCGACGCCGCGCCACTGGCGGTCGCAGGGCATCTGCTCGACGGCCTCGCTGATGCGCGCGGCCAACTCGGGCAAGGCCCGGCCCACCATGATGCGGCGGCCGAAGGGCGTGCTGTGCGGCACGGGCTGCAGCGCCAGATGATCGGCACAGCCCGACTCGGCCACCATCGCGTCGAACATCACGCGGCTCATCTGGGTGAAGTCGACGCGGCCCAGGCACACCTGGCGCAGCGAGGCCTGCGCGCTGCTGGCGTTCTCCTTGACCAGCAGGCCGGTCGCCGCCATCTCGTCCAGGCCCTCGTAGCGATAGCCGAGCACGCCGCCGAAGCGCAAGCCCTTCAGGTCCTCCAGGCGCGGCAGCCTGCCGCGCTGCGGCCCCAGGAAGATCAGCATGTTCTGGTCCTCGAACAAGGGCGGGCTCCAGAGGAACTGCTGCTGGGCCATGTCGTCGACGAACTGCGGCGCCATGAACAGCGAGAGCCCGGCGAACTGCTGCGGCGGACTCAGATGTCGCTTGAGCAGCCGCTCGCGCGGCAGCACCGAAAGCTTCAGGTGGTAGGCCCCCTGCAGCCTGCGGTTCAGGTAGTCCACCACTTCCATGTCCAGGCCACGCCCGGTGCTGGTGAAGAACGGCGGCACGCTGTAGGTGTTGAACGCATCGACCTCGATCTCGGCCGCATGGGCGCCGAGCATCGGCGCCATGACCCCATGGGCCAGCGCGAGCAGGCACCGCCAGCTTCCTACCCTCATGGTCTGCGTCGATTGTTGGCAAGGCCGCGGTCAGCGCCGCGTCGATTCACTATAGGCGGCGTCCATGCGAGGACCGCTTGCTCCAGATCAAGACAGGGGGCCCGCACTCATTCCAAGAGAGGACTGCCGAGCGCCCCGGCCAAGACGCGAAAAGCGAATGCTGGCAGAATCCCCCTCCCAATCGCCCCCCGCGCCGTCCATGGCGCCTGTTCGGGCTCAAGCCGTTGATTTTGTTGGCCGTATTCGGGGCGCAGCCGCCCGGGAGCGGCACCGGAATCCGAGCGGCCCGGGCAGGTCTCGGGCCGTTTTTCTTTGTCGCCCGGCAGCCTCCCCCGAAGTGGCTGCCTTCGCAGCCACTGGACAAATACCATGTACCGCTGTGCCCTTGCGCTGGCCCTCGCCGCCAGCAGCGTCGTCGCCCACGCGCAGACGCACCGCTTCTTCCCCGCCAGCGCGCTGCGTGGCGAGCTCGTCATCACGCAGTTCCCCGACGTGCTGCTGAATGGCAAGCCTGCCCGCCTCGCGCCGGGCAGCCGCATCAAGGGCGACACCAATCTCTGGGTGCCGCCCGCAGGCCTCACGGGCCAGAAGCTCGTCGTGCACTACACGGTCGAGAGCAGCGGCCTGGTCATGGACGTCTGGGTGCTGAACCCCGCCGAACTCGCCAACAAGCCCTGGCCCGCGACGCCGGCCGAATCGGCCACCTGGCAGTTCAACCCCGGCAACCAGACCTGGATCAAGCCATGAGCGAATCGACGACCTCCAAGAAGGTCTACATCAAGACCTTCGGCTGCCAGATGAACGAGTACGACTCGGACAAGATGGCCGATGTGCTGGAAGCAGCCAAGGGCTACACGCCCACCGACGACCCCGAGCAGGCCGACCTCATCCTGTTCAACACCTGCTCGGTACGCGAGAAGGCGCAGGAGAAGGTGTTCAGCGACCTGGGCCGCGTGAAGCACCTGAAAGCCAAGGGCGTCATGATCGGCGTGGGCGGCTGCGTTGCCAGCCAGGAAGGCGCGGCCATCATCGAGCGCGCGCCCTACGTGGACGTGGTCTTCGGCCCGCAGACGCTGCACCGCCTGCCGCAGATGCTGGAGGCGCGCCGCGAGCAGCGCCGTCCACAGGTGGACATCTCCTTCCCCGAGATCGAGAAGTTCGACCACCTGCCGCCCGCCAAGGTCGAGGGCGCGTCGGCCTTCGTGTCCATCATGGAAGGCTGCTCCAAGTACTGCTCGTACTGCGTCGTGCCCTATACCCGTGGCGAGGAGGTCTCGCGCCCCTTCGACGACGTGCTGACCGAGATCGCCGGCCTGGCCGACCAGGGCGTCATGGAGATCAATCTGCTGGGCCAGAACGTCAATGCCTACCGCGGCAGGATGGGCGACACGGCCGAGCACGCCGACCTGGCCCTGCTGCTGGAGTACGCGGCCGAGATCCCCGGCATCCAGCGCCTGCGCTTCACGACCAGTCATCCCAACGAGTTCAGCCCCCGCCTCATCGAGGCCTACGGCAAGATTCCGCAGCTCGTGAACCACCTGCACCTGCCTGTGCAGCACGGCAGCGACCGCGTGCTGATGGCCATGAAGCGCGGCTACACCGCGCTGGAGTTCAAGAGCATCGTGCGCAAACTGCGCGCCATCCGCCCGGACCTGCGCCTGGCCAGCGATTTCATCGTCGGCTTCCCCGGCGAGACCGACGAGGACCACGCCAAGCTGATGAAACTGGTCCACGACGTCGGCTTCGACGCGTCGTTCAGCTTCATCTTCAGCCCCCGCCCCGGCACGCCGGCCGCGGCCTTGGAGGACACGACGCCCTACGAGGTCAAGGTCAAGCGCCTGCAGGAGCTGCAGGCCGCCATCGAGGCGCATGCGCTGACGATCTCGCAGGGCATGGTGGGCAAGGTCGAGAAGGTGCTGGTCACCGGCAATGCCCGCAAGGACGCCTCCGAGCTGATGGGCCGCACCGAATGCAACCGCATCGTCAACTTTGCCGGCTCGCCGCGCCTGATGAACCGGCTCGTGGACGTGCGCATCACGACCGCCTTCGCGCATTCGCTGCGCGGCGAGGTCGTGACGACGGAAGAAGTCCTCAGCGCCTGAAGCTGAGCAACCACCACTGCGGCAGGGCCACGCCGAGCACCAGCAAGGCATAGCCCGCCATGCGACCGTCGCGGCCCAGCAGGGCCAGCGAGACGACCACCGCAGCACTGCCGCCCGCCGCCCCCCAGCCCCACAGCCGCCGCCACGCCACGGGCTTGGCCTCCCGCCGCCACAACCCCTTGATCGCCGCCGCCAGCAGCGCCGCCAGCCCCCAGGCCGGAGCGAACAGGTTGGCGATATGCCAGAAGGCGTCGAGCGGGCTCATGCGGAATTGATCGGTGTCAGTGGCGGAAAAGCCGCGAATCCTACAATTCACACCCATGTCGGTCTTCGCTCTCGGCCTGAACCACCACACCGCCCCGCTGGACCTGCGCGGGCGGTTTGCGTTCACGCTCGAGCAACTGGCGCCTTCGCTGACCGGCCTGCGCCAGAAGCTGCCGGGCGCGCCGGAGGCGGCCATCCTGTCGACCTGCAACCGCACCGAGGTCTATGTCGCCGCGCCGCCCGCCCAGGTGCAGCCCGCCATCGCCTGGCTGGCACAGGCCGGTGGTGTAGACAGCGGCGCGCTGCGCGAGCACGCCTATGTGATGCAGGGCAGCGCCGCCGCCCGCCATGCCTTCCGCGTCGCCAGCGGGCTGGACTCCATGGTGCTGGGCGAGCCGCAGATCCTCGGCCAGATGAAGCAGGCCGTGAAGGAGGCGGAGGCCGCCGGCGCCCTGGGCACGACGCTGCACCAGCTGTTCCAGCGCAGCTTCTCGGTCGCCAAGGAGGTGCGCAGCTCCACGGAGATCGGCGCCCATTCCATCAGCATGGCCGCCGCCGCCGTTCGCCTGGCCGGCCAGCTGTTCGAGGACCTGGCCAAGACCCGCGTGCTGTTCGTCGGTGCCGGCGAGATGATCGAGCTGACCGCGACTCACTTCGCGGCCCGCACGCCGGCCCACATGACCGTGGCCAACCGGACCCTTGAGCGCGGCGAGAAGCTGGCCACCCGCTTCGGCGCCGAGGCCTTGCGCCTGTCGGACCTGCCCGAGCGCCTGCACGAGTTCGACATCGTCGTCTCCTGCACCGCATCCAGCCTGCCGCTGATCGGCCTGGGCGCCGTCGAGCGGGCGCTGAAGAAACGCAAGCACCGCCCGATGTTCATGGTCGACCTCGCCGTGCCGCGCGACATCGAGCCCGAGGTCGCGCAGCTGGACGACGTCTACCTCTACACCGTCGACGAGCTGGCCCAGCAGGTGCAGACCGCCGGCGAGAAGCGCCAGGCCGCCGTCGAGCAGGCCGAGGCGATCGTCGAGACCGGCGTGCAGAGCTTCATGCACTGGCTGGACCAGCGCCACACGGTCCCGCTGATCCAGGCCCTGCACGCGCAGACCGACGACTGGCGCGCGGTAGAGATTGCCCGCGCGCGCAAGCAGCTGGCCAAGGGCGCGGACGTGGGCGAGGTGCTGGACGCCCTGTCCCGGGGTCTCACGCAGAAGCTGCTTCATGGCACGCTGGCCGAGCTGCACGCCTGCGACGGCGAGCAGCGCCTGCAGCTGGCGCAGACCGTCTCGCGCCTGTTCCTGCGCGGCAAACAGTCTTAGCGGCGCTCACTGCCGCCGCCCGGCGCATCGCCCGCGCCGCCCCTGACTGCCTCCTGTTACCCGCCATGAAAGACTCTCTGCGCCAGCAGTTCGACCGCCTCGCCTTCCGCCTCGCCGAGCTGGACGCCCTCCTCGCCGACGGTGGCATCGCCGCCGACATGAAGCGCTACCGCGCACTGACCAAGGAGCAATCCGAGGTCTCCGGCCTAGTGGAGCGCTACCGCCGCTACCAGCAGCACGAGGTCGACCTCGCCGCCGCGCGCGAGCTGCTGGCCGACCCGGAGATGGCCGAGATGGCGCGCGACGAGATCGCGTCCAACGAGGCCGCCTTGACCGCGCTGGACCAGGAGCTGCAGCTCGCGCTCATCCCCAAGGATCCGGATGACGAGCGCAACGCCTTCCTCGAGATCCGCGCCGGCACGGGCGGCGACGAGTCGGCGCTGTTCGCCGGCGACCTGGCGCGCATGTACCTGCGCTTCGCCGAGAGCCAGGGCTGGCGCACCGAGATCCTGTCCGAGAACGAATCCGACCTCGGCGGCTACAAGGAGCTGGTCGTGCGCGTGGAGGGCGACAACGTCTACGGCCGCCTGAAGTTCGAGAGCGGCGGCCACCGCGTGCAGCGCGTACCGGCGACCGAATCGCAGGGCCGCATCCACACCAGCGCCTGCACCGTGGCCGTGCTGCCCGAGCCCGACGAGGCCGAGGAGATCACGCTGAACCCGGCCGACCTGCGCATCGACACCTTCCGGGCCAGCGGCGCCGGCGGCCAGCACGTCAACAAGACCGACTCGGCCATCCGCGTCACCCACATCCCGACCGGGCTGGTCGCCGAATGCCAAGACGACCGCAGCCAGCACCGCAACAAGGCCAAGGCCCTGGCCGTGCTGCAGGCCCGGCTGCGCGACAAGGAGCGCATCGAGCGTGAGGCCAAGGAGGCGGCCACGCGCAAAGGGCTGGTCGGCAGCGGCGACCGCAGCGACCGCATCCGCACCTACAACTTTCCGCAGGGCCGGTTGACCGACCACCGCATCAACCTGACGCTCTACAAGCTGGGCCAGATCATGGACGGCGACCTCGACGACGTCATCAAGGGCCTGCTGGCCGCGCAGGCGGCAGAGCAGCTCGCCCAGCTTGAGGAAGGCCGCGTGTGACCGTCGATGAGGCACTTGCCCTCGCCCGGCAGCTCGGCGTGGAGCGAGGCGATGCGCAGGCGCTGATCAGCCACCTGACCGGGCGGGACCGCGCCTGGCTCATCACTCACGGCGACACCCCCGTCCCGGCTGTCGAAGCCGCGCTGCGCCGCCTGGCCGACGGCGAGCCGCTGGCCCATCTGACCGGCTGGCAGCCCTTCCACGGCCTGATGCTCAGCGTGACGCCGGCCACGCTGATCCCGCGGCCGGACACGGAGACCCTGGTCGAATGGGCGTTGGAGCTGCTCGCGGGGATGCCCGGCGAGCCGGCCGTGGTCGACCTCGGCACCGGCAGCGGCGCCATCGCGCTGGCCCTCAAGGCCGCCTGCCCCCGCGCCCGCGTCACGGCCGTCGACCTCAGCGCCGACGCACTGGCCGTCGCTCGCGGTAACGGCGAACGCCTGGGCCTGCCGGTGGACTGGCGCCACGGCAGCTGGTTCGAGCCGCTGGCCGGCCGGCGCTTCGATCTGATCGTCAGCAATCCACCCTATATCGCTGGCAACGACCCGCATCTGCCCCCATTGCGCCACGAACCCCTTGCCGCGCTGACGCCAGGCGGCGACGGGCTGGCCGACCTGTGGACGCTGATCGATGCCGCTCCGCAACATCTGGCCCCCGGCGGCTGGCTGCTGCTGGAACATGGCTGGGACCAGGCCGATGCGGTGGCGCAACAGCTGGCCGGGCGCGGCTTTGCCGAGGCCAGCCTGCGCCACGACCTCGGCGGCCGGGCGCGCGCCAGCGGCGGCCGCCTGCCGGGCTGAGGCCAGGCCTGCCGGGCCGCGACGCCCGCGGCATTTGCGTGAACTTTTGCCCCAAGTTCTTCGTGTACCCGGCGCGCCGGCCGGCGTAGTATGGAATCCCGGTGCCAATCGTTGCACCGCGCAGGAGACGATCATGGTCCGCCTTGCCCGCCGCGCTGCAGTTCTGAGCCTCGTCACCCTGGTCGCCGCCTCGGCCTGGGGCGACGGTGACGCCGATCCGCGCTGGCAGGCCCGGCTGCAGCTGAGCGCCACCGACATCGGCTCCGACGCCACGCCACGCCTGGGTGGCTCCCACATCCTCAGCGCCAACCTGCTCGGCGACTACTATTTGACCGGTTCCGGCTTCAGCGGTCTGCGCGGCGGCCTTCGAGCCACGGGCGGACTGCTGCTGGGCACGCCGTCCATGTCGCAGAGCAGCAGCGGGCTGGCCCTGGGCAGCGGCCCCATCTCCGCCGGCCGGCGCAGCCTGTCGCTGAGCGGCATGGACGCCTATGCGCTGGAGCCCAGCGCCAACCTGTCCTATGTCGGCATCGGCTATACCGGCCGCGTGCACGGCAGCGGCCTCGCCTTCAGCGCCGACTTCGGCCTGATGTCGGGTACCTACGGCGGCCTGCGCCTGGGCCGCAGCAACGCGCAGGGCTTCGAGGACGCGATGCGCGACCTGCGCTTCAAGCCCCTGCTGCAGCTGGGTCTTGCCTACAGCTACTAGGTCCGGACCGAAGGCGGCGCCCGCGCACGCCTGAAGCCGACGAAGGCCGCCGCGCATTCCAGCTTGGCGGCAGGGGCGTGCCGACTTTCGGATAATCGGGCTTTGCCTTCCCGAGAACTGCAATGAGCGACGTTCAGCAACGCATAGACGATCTGGTCAAGTCCAACCGCGTCATGCTCTTCATGAAGGGCACGGCCCAGTTCCCGATGTGCGGTTTCTCCGGCCGCGCCATCCAGATCCTGAAGGCGGCCGGCGCCACCGACATCAAGACCTTCAACGTGCTGGAGGACGAGGGCGTGCGCCAGGGCATCAAGGACTACGCCAACTGGCCCACCATCCCCCAGCTCTACATCGGCGGCGAGTTCGTCGGCGGCTCGGACATCATGATGGAGATGTACGAGTCGGGTGAGCTGCAACAGGCGCTGGCCACCGCGTGACACGCCTGGTCGTCGGCCTGACCGGCGCAACCGGCGCGGCCTATGCGCTGCAGCTGCTGCGCCGCGCGCGCGCGCTGGGCGTCGAGACCCACCTCATCGCCACGCCCGCCGGCGTGCTGAACGCACACCACGAGCTGGGCCTGGATCGCTCGTCACTGGAAGCCGAGGCCGACCATGCCTATGCGCCCGGCGACATCGGCGCCTGCATCGCCAGTGGCAGCTTCGCGACGGCGGCCATGGTGGTGGCGCCCTGCTCGATGAAGTCGCTGGCCGCGATCGCGCATGGCCTGGGCGACAACCTGCTGACCCGAGCCGCCGACGTGACGCTGAAGGAGCGCCGCCGGCTCATCCTGATGGTGCGCGAGACACCGCTGAACCTCGCCCACCTGCGCAACATGGTCGCGGTGACGGAGATGGGCGGCATCTGCTTCCCGCCGCTGCCGGCCTTCTACCATCACCCCCAGAGCATCGACGAGATGGTGGGCGAGACCGTCGAACGCGTGCTGGAGCTGGCGGGCATCGCACAGGCACATCCGCGAGCGTGGACGGGGTTGTAGAACGCAGGGCATGCCAGCCAGTGACGTTGCGCTGATCCCCCGCTTCCCGGCGAGTTGCCCCTGATCCGCGGCTACCTCGAGCAACTGGCCCGGCACGAAGGGGTGGCACGGGCCCGGGCGAGCGACGAATTCCTGCGGCATACGCTGTTCGGCGCGACGCCCATGGCCGTGGCGCACTTGGTGCATGTGCGCCGGACGGCGGGCGAGGGGCCAGGCGATGTCTGCGGCCTGACCGTCCATTCATGGAAGTGGGGGGCCTTCAGCGGCGCGATGGACATGTACCTCCATGTGCTCTTCGTCGACTCCGCGTTTCGCGGGCAGGGCGTCGGCCGGGCGGTCGTGCATCGGCTGCTCGACATTGCAGGCGCCCATGGCGCCTCCCGCCTGGAGCTGCTGACCACGGCGGGCAACGCTTCGGCTTCGGCCTTCTACGACCGGCTCGGCCTGGCAACGGCCTCGCACATGGTGGTCCGACGCAAGTCCTGCACTACGGGCAAGTGACGCCCGTGATGGCGCTCCGCACGGCTCGTCTGCTGCTGCGCCCGCTGACGCCGGCCGACGCAGACTGCGTCCACCGGCTGATGAACAACGAGGCTTGGCTGACTCATATCGGCGATCGCGGCATTCGCACGCGCCGGGACGCCATCCGCCATCTCGAGGACGGCCCCTGGACACGCGACGACCAGCAGGGCTTCGGCTTCTACGCCGTCGAGCGTCACGGCGTGCCGGAGCCGATGGGCATCTGCGGACTGGCCCGGCGCCCTCACCTGGATGCGCCAGACCTCGGCTTCGCGTTCCTGCCCGGGTACCGGGGAACCGGATATGCCGTCGAGGCGGCCGGCGCCGCGCTCGACTTCGCGGCCTCGCTCGGCCTGCCGCGCATCATCGGCACGACGCCTCCCGGCGCGTCCAGCAACAGGTGAGGATGACTGCGGCATCCAGCCGCATTTCGCCGTCGAGCGGGCAGCCCCTCCTGCTCCATGCCACGGTCAGCGGCACCGCGGACGACGGGGCGACGGGCTCGCCGCTCCCGCCTCACCGTGATCGAAGCTGACCTGCAGCACCCTTCGCTCAGGGCTTCTGCACCACCAGGCCGCGCCGCTCCAGCAGCGGCTTGATGTCGGGCTCGTGGCCCACGAGGTTGCGGAACAGCTGCATCGCGTCCTCGCTGCCGCCGCGCGACAGCATCTTGGCGCGCAGCTGGTCGCCGTTGGCGCGCTTGAGGCCGCCCTCGGCCTTCAGCCATTCCACCGTGTCGGCGTCCAGCACCTCGCTCCAGATGTAGGCGTAGTAGCCGGCCGAGTAGCCGCCCATGATGTGGCTGAAGTACGGGAGCTTGTAGCGCGGCGGCACGGGGCCGAAGTCGACGCCCTCCTCCTTCAACACCTTGGCCTCGAAGTCAACGATGCCGTCGGCCGTCGGGATCTCGCCCGCCTTGAGCTGGTGCAGGCGCTGGTCGACGATGGCGGCGGACAGGTAGGACAGCGTCGTGTAGCCCTGGTTGAAGCGCTTGGCGCGCGAGACCTTGTCGAGCAGTTCGCGCGGCATGGCCTCGCCGGTCTTGTAGTGGCGGGCGTAGCTGGCCAGCACGCTGGGCCAGTCGGCCCAGACTTCGTTGACCTGCGAGGGGTACTCGACGAAGTCGCGCGGCACGCGGGACAGGCCCGGGTAGCGGCTCTTGTTGAACATGCCGTGCAGTGCATGGCCGAACTCGTGGAACATCGTGTTGACCTCGTCCCAGGTCAGCAGCGTCGGCTCGCCGGGCGGCGGCTTGGGGATGTTGAGGTGGTTGGCGACGACCGGCTGCGTCCCCTCCAGTGCGTTCTGGCCGACGTAGGCGTTCATCCACGCACCGCCGCGCTTGCTCGGACGGGCGTAGAGGTCGGCGATGAAGATGGCGAGTTGCTTGCCGTTGGTGTCGAAGACGTCGTAGACGCGCACGTCGTCGCGGTAGACCGGCAGGTCCATGCGGCGCTTGAAAGTGATGCCGTAGAGCTGCTGGGCCGCGAAGAACACGCCGCGCTCCAGCACGCTGCCGATCTCCAGATAGGGCTTGAGCTGGCTGGCGTCGAAGCCGTACTTGGCGGCGCGCAGCTTCTCGGCGTAGTAGCTCCAGTCCCAGGCCTGCAGCGCGAAGCTGGGCTGGTTCTTGGCGGCCTGCTCGCCGTCGATGAGCTTCTGCAGCTCCGCCGCCTCCTGGCGGGCCGAAGCCGCGGCGGCAGGTGCGAGCTGGCGCAGCAGCGCGTTGACGGTCTCGGGCGTCTTGGCGGTCTCCTCCTCCAGCACATAGGCTGCGGGCGTCGCGTAGCCCAGCAGCGCCGCGCGCTCCTGGCGCAGCGTCATCACGCGGGACACGATGGCACGCGTGTCGAATTCATTGCCGCGTGCGCCGCGCGCCACCGAGGCGCGATGCAGGCGCTCGCGCAGCGCACGGTTCTGCAGGTCGGTCTCGAAGGGCTGGATGGTGGTGTTCAGCAGCGCGATCAGGTATTTGCCTTCCAGCCCGCGCTTCCTGGCCGCATCGGCGGCGGCGGCGATCTGCGCCGCGCTCAGGCCGGCCAGCTCCTCGGCGCTGTCGACGACGATGGCCGAGTCGTTGACCTCGGCCAGCACCTGCTTGTTGAAGCGTGCCGTCAGCGTCGCCAACTCGGCGTTGATGGCCCTCATGCGCGTCTTCTGCTCATCGCTCAGCTGCGCACCGGCACGCAGCATGTCGCGGCGGTAGCGCTCGATGAGGCGCTTGGCCTCGGCATTGGGTGCGGCGGTGTCGCGCTGGGCGTACAGCGCCTCGACGCGGGCGAACAGCTTGGGGTTGAGCAGCACGGCGTCGCGCTGGGCGGCAAGCTTGGCGGCGTAGTCGGTCTGCAGTTGCTGGCGGGCCGGGTTGGCATCGGCGCCCAGCAGGCTGAACAGCAGCGTCGTCGCACGGTTCAACAGCCGGCCGCTCCGCTCCCAGGCGACGATGGTGTTGTCGAACGTGGGCGCGGCGGGGTTGTCGGCGATGGCCTGGATCTCGGCGAGCTGCTCGGCCATGCCCTTGTCCAGCGCCGGGCCGAAGTGCTCGTCGCGCAGCTTGTCGAACTGCGGGTACTGCAGCGGCAGCGGGCTGACGCCCAGCAGCGGGTTGTCGCCGGGCTGTGCCTGGGCGAGGCCGGCGGCAAGCAGGGCGGAAAGTATCAAAGGCGCGAATCGGCGGGTGACGGACATGGGAGCTGTCTTGTGGACGAAAGCGTCTAGCCTACCTCGCCCGCGGCCCGCTGCCGAAAGCAACTCGGGGGCTCTCAGGCCTCGCCAGGCAGCAGCCACTGGCGCCGCGCGCCGAAGACCGCGCTCGGATACTCCGGTCGGCCGCGGCTGCCGTTGTAGCGGCCAAGCGCCAGCGAAAGGTTGCCGCGCTCGACGTCCAGGTAGTGACGCAGGATCACGCAGCCGAAGCGCAGATTGGTCTGCATGTGGAACAGCCGTGACGCGTCGCCGTCGCCGATGGCGCGCGTCCAGAACGGCATCACCTGCATATAGCCACGCGCACCGGCGACGCTGATCGCGTATTTGCGGAAGCCGCTCTCCACCTGGATGAGGCCCAGCACCAGGCTGGGCTCCAGACCCGCACGCTTGGACTCGTACCAGACCGCCTCAAGGAACTCGATGCGGATCTGTGTCTCGGTCTTGCGCTTCTTCAGGCGCTCGCTCATCGCGCCCAGCCAGCGCAGATAGGCCATGCGCGCCTCGACCTGATCGGACTCGAAGCGCGGGCGAGGCGGGGCGCTCTGCGCGATGGCGGCGCCCAGCGCCGAGCGGATCGAGTCCGCCAGCGGTTCCTCGACCTGGGCCCCCGCCCGCGCCGCCAGCGGCGCCCCGAGCAGGCTCAGCAGCAGAAGCCGGCGCTTCAAAGCTTGAGCAGGCCTTTCAGGTGTCCCACCACGTCGCCGACGGCCAGCTTGGTCGCGGCCTCGTCGCGGCGGCCCTGGTATTCGACCTGGCCTTCCTTCAACCCGCGGTCGCCCAGCACCACACGGTGCGGCACGCCGATCAGCTCCCAGTCCGCGAACATCGCGCCGGGGCGCTCGCCGCGGTCGTCCAGCAGCACGTCCACGCCCAGCGCCTTCAGCTCCTCGTAGAGCTGGTGGGCGGCGGCCTTGACCTCGTCGCTGCGATCCATGCCGATGGGGCAGATGACCACGGTGAAGGGCGCAATCGCATCCGGCCAGATGATGCCGCGCGCGTCGCTGTTCTGCTCGATGGCGGCGCCCAGGATGCGGGTCACGCCGATGCCGTAGCAGCCCATCTCCATCAACGCGGGCTTGCCGTTCTCGTCCAGGAAGGTGGCGTTCATCGCGGCTGAATACTTGGTGCCGAGATAGAACACATGGCCCACCTCGATACCACGCTGGATGGCCAGAATGCCCTTGCCGTCGGGCGAGGGGTCGCCGGCGACGACGTCGCGGATGTCGGCGACGACATCGGGCTCGGGCAGGTCGCGGCCCCAGTTCACGCCGGTCAGGTGGAAGTCCGGCTCGTTGGCGCCACAGACGAAATCGGCCATGTTGGCCACGGTGCGGTCGGCGACGATCCTGACGCCCTTGGCGCCGATGGGCCCCAGATAGCCGGGCTTGCAGCCGAAGTGGGTCTCGATCTCGCCGACGGTCGCGAAGCGGAAGCCGCCCTTGAGGCCCTCGACCTTGCCGGCCTTGACCTCGTTCAGGTCATGGTCGCCGCGCACCAGCAGCAGCCAGACCTGGGTCTTGGCGACGTTGCCGTCCTTGTCCAGCTCGTCGGTGGCCAGCACCAGCGACTTGACCGTCTGCGCCAGCGGCAGCTTCAGCAGCTCGGCGACGTCTGCGCAGGTGCTCTTGCCCGGCGTGGGTGTCTTCGTCAGCGCCTGCGTCGCCGCGCCGCGCGTGGCGGTCAGCGCGACGGCCTCGGCCAGCTCGATGTTGGCCGCGTAGTCGCTGGTGGGGCAGTAGACGATGGCGTCTTCGCCGGTGTCGGCGATGACCTGGAACTCGTGCGAGCGGTCGCCGCCAATGGCGCCGGTGTCGGCCGCGACGGCGCGGTACTGCAGGCCGAAGCGGTCGAAGATCTTGCAGTACGCCGCGTACATGTTGTCGTAGCTGCGGCCCGCGGCCTCGACGTCGCGGTCGAAGGAGTAGGCGTCCTTCATCGTGAACTCACGGCCGCGCATCAGGCCGAAGCGGGGCCGGCGCTCGTCGCGGAACTTGGTCTGGATGTGATAGAAGTTCTTCGGCAGCTGGCGGTAGCTGCGCAGCTCCTGACGGGCGATGTCGGTGATGACCTCCTCGCTGGTGGGCTGCACGACGAAATCGCGGCCATGGCGGTCCTTCAGGCGCAGCAGCTCCGGGCCCATCTTGTCGAAGCGGCCGGTTTCCTGCCACAGCTCGGCGGGCTGGATGACGGGCATCAGGCACTCGACGGCACCGGCCGCGTCCATCTCCTCGCGGATGATCTTCTCGACCTTGCGGATGACCCGCAAACCCATGGGCATGTAGTTGTAAATACCCGCACCCAGGCGCTTGATCATGCCGGCGCGCATCATCAGCTTATGACTCACGACCTCCGCATCGGCGGGTGCTTCCTTGAGGGTGGAGATGAAAAACTGTGAGGCTTTCATGGGCGGCTGGAATGCGAAGGCCGGGTGAAAACCCGGCCGGAGTCACGACAAAACAGGGAGAAATCTTCGGGTTAGCGAGGGCGCCAACGCCATCGTGGCCCGATGCAATAATCGAACCAACTAGAGATTTGAGGTTGATTATGCTCGACCGTGAAGGCTTCCGCCCCAACGTCGGCATCATCCTGCTCAACCAGCGCAACGAGGTGTTCTGGGGCAAACGCATCCGGACGCACTCATGGCAGTTCCCGCAAGGGGGCATCAAGCACGGTGAAACGCCTGAGCAGGCGATGTTCCGAGAGCTCCACGAAGAGGTGGGGCTCATACCAGAGCATGTGCGCATCATCGCGAGGACCCGCGACTGGCTGCGCTACGAGGTGCCCGAGCACTTCATCCGGCGCGACGCGCGCGGCCATTACCGGGGCCAGAAGCAGATCTGGTTCCTGCTGCAACTGGTCGGGCGTGACTGCGACATGAACCTGCGCGCCACCGACCACCCCGAGTTCGACGCCTGGCGCTGGAACGAGTACTGGGTGCCGCTCGATGCCGTCATCGAGTTCAAGCGCGGCGTCTACGAGATGGCGTTGACGGAGTTGGCACGCTACCTGCCGCGCATCAACCACCACAACCGCTATCTGCGCGCCGGCATGCGGCCGGCGCACCGCGAGCGCAACAGCGGGCCCATGCCGCTGGAGACGACGGACGGGGAGCCGCCGAGCTGAGCGCCGCCGCGGCCTGGCGCTCCTAGCGGAGCACCAGGTTGTCGCGATGGATGAGTTCGGGCTCGGCCGCATAGCCGAGCAGCGCCTCGAACTCGCTCGACGGCTTGCGCGCGATCAGCCGCGACTCGGCACCCGAGTAGTTGGCCAGGCCGCGCGCCAGTTCGGTGCCGTCCGGCGCCATCACGGCGATGACGTCGCCGCGATGGAAATCGCCCTGAACCTCGGTGACGCCGATGGGCAGCAGGCTCTTGCCCTCGCCACGCAGCTTGGTGACGGCGCCCGCATCGATCTTGACTGCCCCGCGCATCTGCAGGTGGTCGACCATCCACTGCTTGCGTGCCGCCAGCTTGGGCGTCGCCGCGTGCAAGGCGGTGCCGATCGCCTCGCCGGCCACCAGGCGCAGCAGCACGTCGGGCTCGCGCCCCCAGGCGATGATGGTGCCGGCACCGCTGCCCGCCGCGCGCTTGGCGGCGAGGATCTTCGTGATCATGCCGCCGCGGCCGAGGCTGGAGCCCGCGCCGCCCGCCATGCGCTCCAGCTCCGCGTCGCCGGCCTGGGCGTTGTCTATGAAGCGGGCGTTCGGGTCCTTGCGCGGGTCCGCCGAGTACAGGCCACGCTGGTCGGTCAGGATGACGAGGGCGTCAGCCTCGACAAGGTTGGCCACCAGCGCGCCCAGCGTGTCGTTGTCGCCGAACTTGATCTCGTCGTTGACGACGGTGTCGTTCTCGTTGATGACCGGCAGCACGCGGTGGGCCATCAGCGTCAGCAGCGTCGAGCGCGCATTCAGATAGCGCTCGCGGTCGGCCAGGTCGGCGTGGGTCAGCAGCACCTGGGCGCTGTGCAGGCCATGGGCGCTGAGCTGGCTTTCGTACATCTGCGCCAGCCCCATCTGGCCGACGGCCGCCGCGGCCTGCAGCTCGTGCAGCTCCTTGGGGCGCGACGTCCAGCCCAGGCGCTTCATGCCCTCGGCGATGGCGCCGCTGGACACCATGACCAGCTCGCGCCCCTCGGCGGCCAGCGCCGCCAGCTGGCGGCTCCAGTTCGCGATCGCCTCGGCGTCAACGCCCCTGCCCTCGTTGGTGACGAGGCTGGAGCCGACCTTGACGACGATGCGGCGCGCGCTGGACAGCAGACTCATTCGGCGGGGGACTCGAAGCGGATGTCCCGCTCCTCGAGCACACGCTGCTCGGCGGCGACATGGTCGTAGATGGCGTGGATCAGCGGCTGGCAGCCCTCGCGGGTCAGCGCCGAGATCTCGAAGACCGGCCCCTTCCAGCGATAGCGCTTGACGAAGTCCTTCACGCGCGCGGCGCGCTCTTCCTCGGGGATCATGTCCAGCTTGTTCAGCACCAGCCAGCGCGGCTTGGCGTGCAGCTCCGGGTCGTACTTCTTCAGCTCGGCGACGATGGCCTTGGCCTCCTTGACCGGATCGACCTCGGGGTCGAAGGGCGCCAGGTCGACGACGTGCAGCAGCAGCCGCGTGCGCTGCAGGTGGCGCAGGAACTGGTGTCCGAGGCCGGCACCCTCGGCCGCACCCTCGATGAGGCCGGGGATGTCGGCGACGACGAAGCTCTTCTCCGGCGCGACGCGCACGACGCCCAGGTTGGGATGCAGCGTCGTGAACGGGTAGTCCGCGATCTTGGGCTTGGCGTTGGAGACGGCCGTGATCAGCGTGGACTTGCCGGCATTGGGCTGGCCCAGCAGCCCCACGTCGGCCAGCACGCGCAGCTCCAGCCGCACCTTCTTGATCTCGCCGGGCCAGCCGGGCGTCTTCTGGCGCGGGGCTCGGTTGGTCGAGGTCTTGAAGTGCAGGTTGCCGAAGCCGCCGTCACCGCCCTTGCAGATCAGGATGCGCTGGCCCGGCTCCAGCAGTTCGCCGACGACGGACTCGGTCTCGAGGTCGGTGATGATGGTGCCGACGGGCATGCGCAGCACGATGTCGTCGGCCGCCGCGCCGAAGCAGTCCGAGCCACGGCCGGCCTCGCCGTTGCGCGCTTCGTGACGACGTGCGTAGCGGTAGTCGATCAGCGTGTTGAGGTTGCGGTCGGCCTCGGCCCAGACGCTGCCGCCCTTGCCGCCGTCGCCGCCGTCGGGCCCGCCGAAGGGGATGAATTTCTCGCGGCGAAAGCTCGCGCAGCCGGCGCCACCGTTACCGGCGGCGACATCGATGGTGGCTTCGTCAACGAATTTCATGGCGGGCTGCCATCGTAATGGCTGGGGTTGGGCCCGGCGCACCGTCGTGCGGCGCGCCAGACTTCAGAAATGACAAAGCCCCGGGTGGGCCGGGGCTTGGATGTCAGGCGATTTGCTCGCCTGCAACGGCTGGCTTAGGCGGCCAGCGGCGTGACGACGACCGTCGAACGGTTGTTCGCACCCTTGACGGTGAAGCTGACGTGGCCATCGACCAGCGCGAACAGCGTGTGGTCCTTGCCGATGCCAACGTTCACACCGGGGTGGAACTTGGTGCCGCGCTGGCGCACGATGATGGAACCTGCGGAGATCAGTTCGCCGCCGTAAGCCTTGACGCCCAGCATCTTGGGCTTGGAGTCGCGGCCGTTCCGTGTGGAACCGCCGCCTTTTTTCTGTGCCATGAGTTAGCTCCTAGAAATTAGCGAGAAGAGGGGATCAGCCGTTGACCGCGCTGATTTCCAGCTCGGTGTAGTTCTGGCGATGGCCTTGGCTCTTCTTGTAGTGCTTGCGACGGCGCATCTTGAAGATGCGAACCTTGTCGTGCTTGCCGTGGCTGACGACCTTGGCGCTGACGGTAGCGCCAGCGACCAGCGGAGCGCCGACCGTCAGGCCGTCGCCGCTGCCAACTGCCAGCACCTGGTCGAGGGTGACCTCGGCGCCAACTTCCGCGTCGAGCAACTCGACCTTGATCTTTTCGCCAGCAGCAACCTTGTACTGCTTGCCGCCGGTTTTGATGACCGCGTACATGTTCTTCCTTTCGCACCTGGAGGTGCATCCACCCGGCTCCAGCGGCCCGGCGTCCGGTTTGCACCTCGCGCCGCCGCCCTCGTCGGGCCTTTTTGTCGATTTGATCTCTCTGCCGCGCATGCGCCAAAGGCGCACGAACTGCAAAGAGCCCGCGAGTATACCCTGATGTTCTGCGAACAGGCAATGCCCGCCGCCACGAACCCGCCGCAAGCCTCGCGACAACCGCCGACGCCCGCCTTGCCCCGGGAGGGGTGGATGCCCTTCCTATAATCCCGCGATTCCTAGCTTGAGAGTCCAGAGTGCGCGTCGAGATTGCCTCGCCCCCATCCCAAGTTGCCGAGGCCCTCTCCCTGCTGGCCGCCGAAATGGCGCAGGTGGACGCCGTCATCGCCCAGCGCCTCAGCTCAGATGTGGCGCTGATCGACCAGATCGCCCACTACATCGTCCACGCGGGCGGCAAGCGCATGCGGCCCAAGCTCGTGCTGCTGTTCGCGAATGCACTGGGCTTCGACCATGCCGCGCGCTTCGAGCTGGCGGCCGTCGTCGAATTCATCCACACGGCCACGCTGCTGCATGACGACGTCGTCGACGAGTCGTCGCTGCGCCGCGGCAAGCCGACCGCGAATGCGCTGTTCGGCAACGCGGCCAGCGTGCTGGTCGGCGACTTCCTCTATTCGCGCGCCTTCCAGATGATGGTGTCGGTCGACCGCATGCGCGTGCTGGAGGTGCTGGCCGAGGCGACCAACGTCATCGCCGAGGGCGAGGTCCTGCAGCTGATGAACATGCATGACCCGGACATCACCGTGGAGAGCTATCTGCGCGTGATCCGCTTCAAGACCGCAAAGCTCTTCGAGGCCAGCGCCCGGCTCGGCGCCGTACTGGCAAACGCCACGCCCGAGGTCGAGGAGGCCTGCGCCGCCTACGGCCGCGCACTGGGAACGGCGTTCCAGCTCATCGACGACGTGCTCGACTACGAGGGCGACGCCCACGAACTCGGCAAGAACATCGGCGACGACCTGCGCGAGGGCAAGACGACCCTGCCCCTGCTGATCGCGATGGAGCGCGGCACGCCCGAGCAGCGCGCGCTGCTGCGCCATGCCATCGAAGAGGGCGAGCAGGAAAAGCTGCAGGAGATCGTCGCCATCGTGCGCTCCACCGGCGCCCTGGAATCGACGCGCGAAGCGGCGCGCACCGAGGCCCGGCATGCAGCCGACTGCCTCAAGCTGCTACCTTCCAACAAGTGGACAGAATCTCTGCTAGAATTCGCAATTCAGTCGGTTGAGCGGCATTCCTGAAGCCACTCAGCAAAACGACATCGGGGTGTAGCTTAGCCTGGTAGAGCGCTACGTTCGGGACGTAGAGGCCGGAGGTTCGAATCCTCTCACCCCGACCAGGATTTTCCTTCTAGATCAAGCATTGACGCTGAGCGACTCTAAACAGGCATTGATGACTGTTTAGAACAAATTCAAGATCTGGTTGTCCCAAAGATGTCCCAAGACCTTCGCGGTGCTTGGGACATTTTTTTGCCTGCGCGCGCCTACTTCCGGGCTGCAGCGCATAACCCGGGACCAAGCATCCAGGCGGGATGTCTCGCATGGACGAACTGGACACCAAGCGAATACGAAGGGACTTCCCACCTTCTGGCCCACGGCGTCGAAGCGCCAAGATTGATGGTGCGAAACGTCAATCTGCAAGCCTGTGAAAGGGGAAGCCCATGAACGAGATTACCCGAGTCGGGGT